>CECA01056315.1_pt1 | contig 243755 bp, 241 predicted proteins | sample 557351 | NCBI WGS metagenome assembly CECA01 (sample SAMEA3182051, study PRJEB8094) | gut metagenome | biome: human; feature: gut; material: Stool; isolation source: human stools | place: Canada | collected 2012-03-07 | reverse complement strand
ATCGGCGGAAAAGAACCACATCCGGCGAGTTATTTTTCGCCGAGACGCGGCGCAGACGTGCAGCCATACTTTGTGTATGGCAAGCGGCTGCAACAAAGTATCGGCGGAAAAGAACCGACGGAGGAAGGAGGGAGTTTTACATGGCCAACTATCGTCACGGCGCCACCTACGGCAGCCTGGCATATGATCTGGACGCGCTGGCGCGGGAAAAGCAGCTGGACGAGGCCGGAAAGCTCCCCCAGAAGAAGGTACGGCCGGCGCAGCCGGAGGTACAGCCGGTACAGCGGCGGCAGAGCGCGGCACGGGCCGCGGTGCGGCCCTCCCCTGTTCTGCTGCTGGGAACGGTGCTGGTGGTGGGCATGGTCATCGCGCTGATGCTGTGCTATGTGAAGCTGACCGGCATTTCCGATAATGTGTCCTCCATCAAGCGGGAGATCTCCGCCCTGGAGGAGGAGCACGTGGCGCTGCTGACGGCGTATGAGCGCACCTTCGATCTGGCCACCGTGAAGTCGGCGGCGGAGGCGGCGGGTATGTCCAAGCCCAGCAGCGGCCAGATACAGTACATCGACCTGTCCGGTGCGGACAGCGTGGAGGTGTACGCCGCGGGCGGCGCGGCGGCGCTGAACGGCTTTACCGAAAAGGCAGAGTCGCTGTGGGCGTATGTACTGGAATATTTCCGCTGAGGGAAAGTATAGTATAAGCGCGAGGAGTAAGAAGGCGACTTCTTGCTCCTTGCTTGGTCTATAACAGCAGGGCGCGGCGGCGCCGGAGCAGGGTCCGACGGCAAAACAGGAGGCACTATCGTGGCAGAAAACCAAAATTCCAACCGAAAAAACGAGAACGTACGGCGGGCCAATCGGATCATTCAGACCCGATCCTTTGTACTGATGATCCTGATGGGCGTCGTGATGTTCGTGCTGCTGTTTTTCCGGCTGTTCGACCTGCAGATCACCCGGCATGAGGAATTGCAGGGCAAGGCTGTGAACCAGCAGACACGGCGGACGGTGGTGACGGCTAACCGGGGCACCATCTATGACGCCGGCGGCAACATTCTGGCGATCTCCTCCAGCGCGGAGACCATCATTCTCTCCCCGCTGGAGATCGACAACGCGGTGAACGACACGGAAGATCCCGTCAGCTGGACGAAGGAGTCGCTGGCGGCAGGGCTGGCGGAGATCCTGGGCAAGGACGCCTCGGCCATCCGGAAACGGATGGACAACGTGAAGTCCCAGTATGAGGTCATACAGCTGCGGGCGGACGAGGACACGGCGGCCAAGGTGCGCTCGTATGTGGACGAGAACAAGATCGCGGGCGTACACCTGGTGGCGGACACGAAGCGGTACTATCCCTACGGCTCGCTGGCGGCGCAGGTCATCGGCTTCGTGGGCGACGAGAACACGGGGCTGTATGGGCTGGAGTCCTATTACGAGAAGGAGCTGGAGGGGCAGAGCGGACTGGTCATCTCCTCCAAGGATCAGGCGGAGAACGATATGCTGTATACCTATGAGCAGTATTTCGCCGCCAAGAACGGCAGCGACCTGACGCTGACGCTGGACACCACCATCCAGTACTATCTGGAAAAGGGCATCGAGAGCATGGTGGATAAGTTCTCCGCCGCCAACGGCGCCAGCGGCATCGTGATGGACGCCAAGACCGGCGGCATACTGGCCATGGCGTCGTATCCCAACTACGATCTGAACGACTTTCTGACCGTCAGCGACCAGACGCTGCAGGAGCGTATCGAGCGCGGGGAGAGCACCGTGGCCGATATGCAGCTGCTGCAATGGCGCAACAAGGCGCTGAACGACACCTACGAGCCGGGCTCCACATTTAAGATCCTGACCCTGTCTGCGGCGCTGGAGGAGGGCGTGGTGGATAAGACCACCACCGTCAACTGCAGCGGCAGCGTGAATATCTCCGGCTATACCATCCACTGCTCCAACAAGAACGGCCACGGCCTGCAAACACTGGTGCAGTCGGTGGGGAATTCCTGCAACCCGGCGTTCATCAACTACGGGCTGCGGATCGGCAGCGAGAAATTCTACGAGTATATGCGGTCCTTCGGACTGATGAACACCACGGGCATCGACCTGGGCGGCGAGGCCGTGGGCGTGTTCGCCGCGGACAGCAGCTTCACCCAGCTGGATCTGGCCTGCTACGCCTTCGGCCAGAACTTCACCGTGACGCCCCTGGCGCTGATCGCGGCGCAGGCGGCCTGCATCAACGGTGGGTATCTGCACACACCGTATCTGGTGGAGCGCATCACCGATAGCGACGGGAACGTGACCTATCGCCACGACGACACGCCGGTGCGGCAGGTCATCAGCGAGCAGACCTCCGCCACGGTGCGGGAGTGTCTGGAATACGTGGTGGCCAGCGGCACCGGCAAGAACGGCCAGGTGGCGGGCTACCGCATCGGCGGCAAGACCGGCACGGCCGATAAGGGCCAGACCGGCGACGTGGTGGTGTCGTTCCTGTGCTTCGCGCCGGCGGACGACCCGCAGGTCATTATGCTCATCACCATGGACACCCCCAGCCGCGCCACGGGGACCTACGTCTCCGGCGGCAACATGGTGGCACCCACCGCCAGCACCGTCATGGCGGAGATCCTGCCCTATCTGGGCGTGGAGCCCAGCTACTCCGCCGAGGAGCTGCTGGGCATGGACACCACGGTGCCCAACGTCATCGGCATGAGCGTTGAGGAGGCCAAGGCGAAGCTGAAGGACCGCGCGCTGAGCTATAAGATCGTGGGCGACGGCGAGACCATCACCGACCAGACGCCGGCCGGCGGCGCCATCATCCCCGGCAAGTCCAGCGTTATCCTGTACGTCGGCGAGGAGAAGTCCACGGACAAGTGCGTGGTGCCGCATCTCATCGGCAAGACGCCCTCAGAGGCCAACACCACCGCCACGGCGGCAGGGCTGCTGATACGGTTCTCCGGCACCACGGGCAGCGAGTCCAGCTCCGTCCGGGTACTGAGCCAGTCCATCGACGAGGGTACAGAGGTGGAGGCCGGCACGGTCATCACCGTGCAGCTGGGCGACACGTCCGTGACGGACTGACGCCACACGTTTTGCGCCCAACAGAGCACACGGTTCCCTTTTGTCCGCGGACGAAATGTGGTAGAATAGTGTGTATACCATTACGCACAGACGCAAAGGAGAGTTGATGATGAAACTGCGTGAGCTGTTGAACGGGCTGGATATTCTGGAAACAAACGCCGAGCTGGATAGCGACATCCGGGAGGTACGGTACGACTCGCGGCTGGTGGAATCGGGCGATCTGTTCATCGCCGTCACCGGCGCGGAGACGGACGGACATAAGTATATTCCCATGGCACGGGAGAAGGGCGCCGCGTGCGTGCTGTGCGAGCGCGCGCCGGAGGACGGCGCGCCCTTCGTCCGGGTGGCGGACAGCCGCCGGGCGCTGGCGGTGGTGGGCGGCAATCGCTTTGATCACCCCGCACGGGAGATGACCATGATCGGCATCACCGGCACCAGCGGCAAGACCACCAGCACCTACCTCATCAAGAACATTCTGGAACAGAAGGCCGGGGCCAAGGTGGGCCTGATCGGCACGATACAGAATATGATCGGCGACCGGGTGCTGCACACCGAGCGCACCACGCCGGAGTCCTTCGAGCTGCAGAAGCTGCTGCGGGAGATGGCCGACGCGGGCTGCACCCATGTGGTGATGGAGGTGTCCTCCCACGCGCTGATGCTGGACCGGGTGTACGGCATACCCTTCGCGGTGGGCATTTACACCAACCTGAGCCGGGACCATCTGGACTTCCACAAGACCATGGAGGCCTATTGCGACGCCAAGGCGCTGCTGATGCGGCAGTGCGACGTGGGCATCTACAACGCCGACGACCCGTGGGCGGAACGGCTGATGGCCGATGCCACCTGCCCACGGCGTTTTTCCTACTCTGTAAACGGTCAGGCGGACCTGATGGCGAAGAACGTGGCGCTGGAGCCCGGCAGTGTGGATTTTGACGCGGAGGCGGACACGGAATGGTGCCACGTCCACGTGGGCATACCGGCGCTGTTCACCGTGTACAACACGCTGGACGCCATGGCCTGCTGCTGGAACCTGGGCGTGCCGCTGGCGGAGTGCGCCGACGCACTGGCGAAGAACCACGGCGTGAAGGGCCGGATGGAGATCATCCCCACGCCGGGAACGGGCTACACCGTGCTGAACGACTATGCCCACAAGCCGGACGCGCTGGAAAAGGTGCTGCAATCCGCCAAGGCCTTCGCCAAGGGGCGGGTGGTGGCGCTGTTCGGCTGCGGCGGCGACCGGGATAAGACGAAGCGGCCCGTGATGGGTGAGATCGGCGCAAGGCTGGCAGACTTTGTCATCGTCACCAGCGACAACCCCCGGACGGAGAAGCCGGAGGCCATTATCGACGACATTCTGGTGGGACTGAAGGGCTATGACACACCCTATGCGGTGATCCCCGACCGGGTGACCGCCATTCACTACGCCATGGACCACGCCCAGCCGGGCGACGTGATCGTACTGGCCGGCAAGGGCCACGAGGATTACCAGGAGATCGACCACAAGCACTATCCCATGGATGAACGGGTCATCGTGGCCGAGCACCTGAAGGAAACGCAGAAATAAAGAAAAGACCTCCGCGCGGCGCGGAGGGAAGGAGCAAGATAGTATGGGAATTATGGAGATCGTGCTGCCTGTCGCGGTATGCTTTATCGTCACCGCCATCGCAGGCAAGCTGCTGATACCGGCGCTGGTAAAGCTGAAGGCGGGACAGTCCATCAAGGAGATCGGGCCCTCCTGGCACATGACGAAGCAGGGCACCCCCACCATGGGCGGGCTGATGTTCATTATCGGCATCGGCCTCACCATCGTCGTGTTGGGCTGGCAGCGGATGATGGCCGGCAGCTTCGTACACCTGTATGTGTACCTGTTCGCGCTGGTATTCGGCGTTATCGGATATATCGACGACTATCAGAAGGTGAAGCACCACCAGAACACCGGCCTGACCGCGCCGCAGAAGTTTATTTTGCAGCTGGCGGCGGCGGTGGCGTTCCTGTGCCTGATGCGGTACGAGGGGATGCTGAGCCCCAACCTGTATATTCCCTTCTGGAACACCCACATCGTGCTGCCGTGGATCGTGTATCTGGTGTTCGCGGCCTTTGTGATCGTGGGCACCGTCAACGCCGTGAATATCACGGACGGTCTGGATGGACTGAGCAGCAGTGTGACCGTGCCGGTGGGCCTGTTCTTCCTGGTGATGGCGGTGATCTGGCCCGGCTTCGAGCAGCTGGGGCTGTTCTCCGGCGCGCTGGTGGGCGGTCTGCTGGGGTTCCTGCTGTATAACCACTATCCGGCCAAGGTGTTCATGGGCGATACGGGGTCGCTGTTTCTGGGCGGCGCCGTGGCGGCGCTGGCCTTCGCCTATGATATGCCGCTGGTGCTGATCCTGGTGGGCATCGTGTATATCTGCGAGACACTGAGCGACATTATCCAGGTGGGCTATTTCAAACTGACCCACGGCAAGCGCATCTTCAAGATGGCGCCGCTGCACCATCACTTCGAGATGTGCGGCTGGAAGGAGACCAAGGTGGTGGCGGTGTTCACCGCCGTCAGTGTCATAGGCTGCGTCATCGCCTATCTGGCCGTGTGCCAGCGCTTCAGCTTCTAAGGCTTCGCACTATTTCCACAGGGAAGGAGGGAGACTATGACACGGGAGGAACAGCGCGCCCGGAAGGCCCAGCAGGAACGGATGCGGCAGGGGGAACGCCGGCATAAGGAAGCCGCCCGCGGGCAGATGGATCTCCCCTTCCTGATCCTGACGCTGCTGCTGACGGTCATCGGCCTGATCATGCTGTTTTCCGCCAGCTTTCCCCGGGCCTATTACGACACCGGGGACGGCACCTACTACTTCAAGCGGCAAGCCATCTTCGCGGCCATCGGCCTGGTGGCCATGTTCGTGGTCAGCAAGATCAACTACCAGCGCTGGCGCGGCGCGGGACGGCTGCTGGTGGGGCTTGCGCTGTTTCTGCTGATACTGGTCATTATCCCCCACAACCCGCTGGCCATCACCGCCAACAGAGCCACGCGCTGGCTGGGCATCAAGGGCGTGTTCCAGTTCCAGCCGTCGGAGATCGCCAAGTTAGCGGTCATCGTGTACTTCTCCGACACCATCTCCAAAAAGCGGGAGAAGATGCTGACCTGGCGGCAGGGCATACTGCCCTATGTGGCGCTGCTGGCGGTCATCGGCGTGCTGATGATGCTGGAGCCCCACCTGTCGGGCACCGTCCTGATCTTCGCCACCGGCGCGGTGCTGATGATCGTGGGCGGCATACAGGGCTGGCTGGTGGCGGTGGGCGTCGGCGGCGTCAGCGCGCTGGGCTTTCTGTTCATCAAGCTGGCGGAGGCCGGCGTCATCCGATACGGCGCGGCGCGCATCGAGATGTGGCACAACCCGTGGGAGGACTATTACGGCGACGGCTACCAGCTGGCGCAGAGCCTGATCACCATCGGCTCCGGCGGCCTGCTGGGCGTGGGACTGGGCCGGGGACGGCAGAAATTCCTGTACCTGCCGGAGCAGTACAACGACTTCATCTTTTCCGTGATCTGCGAGGAGCTGGGACTGATCGGCGCATGCGTTATCATGCTGATCTTCTCCATGCTGATACTGCGGGGCTTCTGGATCGCGCTCCACGCCCGGGACCGGTTCGGCGCGCTGCTGACGGTGGGCGTGATGACCCATCTGGCCTTGCAGACATTTCTGAACATCGCCGTGGTGTCGGGCTTTGTCCCCACCACGGGCATCTCCCTCCCCTTCTTCAGCTACGGCGGCACGGCGCTGTGTTTGCAGCTGGTGGAGATGGGCATCGTGCTGAGCGTATCGCGACAGATACCGGCGGCACGGGCGGGATAAAAGCACAGGATTTGACAACATTCCGTATTTTATTGCAGGAAAACTACTATTCGTATCAAAATATAGAGGTCGGACCGCCGCGGCGGTTCCAGGGAGCAGCAGAATGAGAGTGATATTTACCTGCGGCGGCACCGCGGGACACGTAAACCCTGCCCTTGCGTTGGCGGGGTATATGAAGGAGAAGGCCCCGGAGACGGCCGTGCTGTTCGTGGGCACGCCCACGGGCATGGAGCGCGAGCTGGTGGCCAAGGCGGGGTACGACTACGCCGCGGTGGAGGTCAGCAGCTTTCAGCGGAAGCTGAATGCGGCGGGCATACGCCACAACCTGCACACGGTGCGGGTGCTGGCGTCCTCCGGACGGCAGGCGCGGGCCATCCTGCGGGATTTCAAGCCCGACCTGGTGGTGGGCACCGGCGGCTATGCCAGCTATCCCATGGTGAAGGCGGCGGCCAGGGCGCACCTCCCCACGGCAGTGCATGAGAGCAACATGGTACCGGGGCTGACCACGAAGCTGCTGGAAAGCTACGCCGATGTCATCATGGTGGGCTTTGAGGACTGCCGCCAGCACTACAAGCACCCGGAGCGCATCGCCGTCACCGGGACGCCGGTGCGGGGGGATTTCTTCCGGCTGAGCCGGGAGGAGGCCCGGAAAAAGCTGGGCTTTGACGACGAGGCACCCCTTGTGGTATCCTTTTGGGGAAGTCTGGGCGCCAGCCACATGAACGAGTGCATGGCGGACTTCTTCCGCCGGGAGGACGCAGAGGGCTATCCCTTCCGCCACATCCACGCGGTGGGCAAGGGCGGCTGGGAGGCCATGGAGCAGAAGCTGCGGGAGCTGGGCCTGCCCAAGTCCGACCGGCTGGACGTGCGGCAGTATATCTATGACATGGACGTGGTGATGGCGGCGGCGGACGTGGTGCTGTGCCGCGCCGGGGCCTCCACCATCAGTGAGCTGACGGCGCTGGGCAAGCCCACGGTGATGGTGCCGTCACCCTATGTGACCAACAACCACCAGGAGAAGAACGCGCGGCTGCTGGAAAAGCACGGCGGCGCGGTGGTCATCACGGAGCCGGAGAGCACCGGCGACGGGCTGTACGACGCCGTGAGCGCCATTCTCTCCGATAATGAAAAACGCACCTCCATGGCCCGGGCCATGAAGGAGCTGGGTATCCCCGACGCCACGGCGCGTATCTACGACACGGTCATGGCGCTGGTGCGGAAGTAAGGGAGTCACCCCTCTCCCCTGTCCGTTCATACAATGGCGTAGCTGTTGGATGGACGGGAAAGGGAGGGCACATGAGGTATATCACCATAGAGGGCGGCACGCCGCTGCGGGGCGAGGTAGCGGTGCAGGGCGCGAAAAACAGCGTACTGCCCATTCTGGCCGCCACGCTGCTCAGCGGAGACGTATGCCGCATTGAGGGCTGTCCGCACCTGAGCGATGTGGACTCGGCGGCAGATATCCTGCGGTACTTAGGCTGCGCCGTGCAGTGGGACGGAGACGACCTGCTGGTGGACAGCACCACACTGACGCGGTGCGACATACCCCAGACGCTGATGCGGCGGATGCGGTCGTCGGTGATCTTTCTGGGGGCGATACTGGCGCGGTGCGGCTGGGCGGAGTTGAGCTATCCCGGCGGGTGCGAGCTGGGGCCGCGGCCCATCGACCTGCACCTGGCGGCCCTGCGGGCGCTGGGGGCGGACATTGACGACGCGGGCGGGACCCTGCGGTGCCGGGCGCGGAAGCTGACCGGCTGCCAGATCGTGCTGGCCACGCCCAGCGTGGGCGCCACGGAAAACGCCATGCTGGCGGCCTGCGGCGCGGAGGGCGAGACGGTGATCTGCAATGCGGCACGGGAACCGGAGATCGCGGACTTACAGGACTTTTTGTGCGCCATGGGCGCGGAGGTGCGGGGCGCGGGCGGCTCGGTCATCACGGTGTCGCCGAAGCGCCCGCTGCACGGGTGCGTGCACCGGGTGATACCGGACCGGATCGTAGCGGCCACCTATCTGTGCGCGGCGGCAGCCGCCGGCGGAGAGGTCACGCTGCGGAACGCGGAACACCGGCACCTGGCGGCGGTGACCACGGTACTGGATCAGGCGGGCTGCGGCGTCCGCTGCGGCGAGGGGTACATACAGTTGGTGCGGACAGGGCCGCTGCGGGCCGTACCGCCGGTGCGGACGGCGCCGTATCCGGGGTTCCCCACCGACTGCCAGGCCATACTGATGGCGGCGCTGCTGCAGGCGCAGGGCACCACGGTGTTTGTGGAGAATATCTTTCAGAGCCGGTACCGGCACGTGCCGGAGCTGGCGCGCATGGGCGCGGACATCCGGACCGAGGGGCGGGTGGCAGTGGTGTGCGGCACGGAACGGCTGCACGGCACGGAGGTCGTGGCCACCGACCTGCGGGGTGGGGCGGCGCTGGCGGTAGCCGGGCTGGCCGCCGAGGGCGTGACCACGGTGCAGGGCATCGGCCACATCCAGCGGGGCTACGCGGACCTAGCCGGGGACCTGCGGGCGCTGGGCGCCCGGATCACAGAGCAATAGACGAGACAACGAGAACAGCGGAGGAGCACGGACGATGGCAAGGCGCAGACGGTACAACCATAAGCGGCGGAGAGGAAGCCTGAGCTTCCTCTACAAGCTGCTGGCTTTTGTGCTGATCTGCACCGCCATCTCTCTGGCTCTGACGCTGTTTTTCCGTATACGCAGTATCGAGGTCAGCGGCAATGACCGCTATACCCGGCAGGAGATCATCGACGCGGCGGGGGTCAATGAGGGGGACAATATGTTCCTGATGAACAAGTACAGCGCGGCGGAGCGCATCCGCAAGGCGCTGCCGTATATCGAGACGGTGCAGTTCCGGCGGTCGCTGCCGGACGGGCTTTCCATCATCGTGACGGAGTGCGCGGACCCGGCGGCCATCGTGCAGGACGGGAAAGCGTACCTGCTGTGCAACACGGGGAACATCGTGGACGAGGTAACGCCCGCTGCCGCGAAGCAACGGATGCAGGTAAAGGGCCTGACGCTGACAGACCCGGCGGTGGGTCAGCCGGCAAAGGCGGCGGAGGGACAGGCGCTGGCGCTGGAGCAGCTGCTGACGCTCATGCAGGCGCTGGACCAGCGCGGCATGACGGCGGACGTATCGCTGCTGGATATGAGCGACCCGGCACAGCTGACGCTGCGGTATCTGGAACGGTTCGACGTGCAGCTGCCCCGGGAGGCCGACTACGGCTACAAGCTGGATTATCTGATGGCCGTGGTGGAGAAGTTGGAGGTCAACGAAAAGGGCGTTATCAATATGATGCAGGAGGGGAAGGCACGGTTCATTCCGGAGTGATGCCGCGCGTACCGCACCGCATCGGGGACGCTGCGTAGGTACTTCATGCTCCCGGCACAAAACTTTTTCGGTAAATTAAGTGCTTGCACTTGACGCTTGCGCCAATTCGTAATACAATACAAGATATAGCATTTACCAGGAGATAATCCGTCATTTTCATACAAATTATGGCAGGAGGAGCAGACATGGCTTTTGGATTGGAAACCGGCCCGGAGAACGTTGTCAGCATCAAGGTCGTGGGCGTAGGCGGCGGCGGAAACAACGTGGTCAACCGCATGGTACGCGGTGGCGCGCAGGGCGTTGATTTTGTCGCAGTCAACACAGACAAGCAGGCGCTGAATGCCTCCAGCGCTACCTATAAAATTCAGATCGGCGAGAAGCTGACCGGCGGTAAGGGTGCGGGTTCCAACCCGGATGTGGGCCGCAAGGCCGCGGAGGAGAGCCGCAACCAGATGGCCAAGGCGCTGGAAAACACCGACATGGTGTTCATCACCGCCGGCATGGGCGGCGGCACCGGCACCGGCGCGGCACCCGTGGTGGCTGAGATCGCCCGGGAGGCAGGCATTCTGACCGTGGGCGTGGTGACCAAGCCCTTCGGCTTTGAGGGACGCCGCCGCATGACCCAGGCGGAACAGGGCATCGAGGAGCTGCGGAGCAAGGTGGACTCGCTGGTCATCATCCCCAACGAGCGTCTGAAATACGCCACCGACCAGAAGATCACCTTTGCCAACGCCTTTGAGATCGCGGACGACGTGCTGCGCCAGGCGGTGCAGTCCATCTCTGACCTGATCCGCGACACCGGGTTCATCAACCTGGACTTCGCGGACGTGACCGCCATTATGAAGGACGCGGGTCTGGCCCACATGGGCGTGGGCCGCGCGGCCGGCAAGGGCAAGGCCGAGGAGGCCGCCAAGATGGCCATTTCCTCCCCCCTGCTGGAGACCTCTATCAACGGTGCACGGGGCGTGCTGATCAACGTCACCGGCTCCATGGACATCGGTCTGGAGGAGGTGGAGCAGGCCGCCACGCTGGTGCAGCAGGCGGTGCATCCCGACGCGCTGACTATCTTCGGCGCCGCCTTCGACGAGACGCTGGACGATGAGATCCGCGTGACCGTCATCGCCACGGGCTTTGACGAGGCGCAGCAGGCCGCCAATGCCGCTGCTGTGACCCAGCCCGCACAGACGGAGAACAGCGGCGCGCCCCAGCCCCTGGACGAGGTGAAGGGTGAGCAGGGTCAGGACGAGATGGACAAGTCCTTCGACGAGATCCTGCGGATATTCAATAAGGATAAGTTCTGAGAAACAGGCCCCCCGGCTTCGCCGGAGGGCCTGTCTATATAGAGCAAATAGCCTCCCCCACAGGGGAGGCTTTTGTATCACCATTGTGCAAGGTCAACGGGAACGACGACCTCTTTATCCATGCCGGAGAAGATCAGGTAAGTCTCCTCCGTACGCTCCTCCATCGGCGACAGGTCATACGTGCATATGAACACATTGTCGTCGGTGTCTGAAACGACAACATCCTCGGGATAGCACCAGTTTTCAAAGCCGTCATCGTCCACCCAGATAAGGTCGGGGAAGGTCTGGTAGTCCCCCTCCTCCACCACATAGGCCAGCAGGGACAGGTTCTCGTGGTCCAGCTCGGTATAGGCCACCACGAAGGCACCGCCCTCCAAGGTGAAGCATTCGCCCATCTCCGCGTACTCCCGCGCCGACGCTACCGCCTCACCGACGTACTCCGGAGAGCTCCAGTCGTAGTCGGGCATCGGCTCATTGCGGTCAAAGATGTCACCGGACACGCCGCGCAGCGTGTTGATGAGCACGATCAGGACGCTTACCGCGATCACAGCGCCTATCACACCGGAAGCGGCATTCTTCTTCGGTACGTGCCACTGGATATGGGGCCGGGGGCGGCGGGTCTGGTTTTCATAGCAAACCTTCTCTTCGTGGCACTCCTTCTGCTCGTAGCAGACCTTCTCCTGTTCGGCGTAGTGGACGTCGCCGCCGGCGTCCACCCACTCCCGGCGGGGCGGGCGGTTATAGGCACCGCATTTGGGGCAGAAGCCCTCACGGGAATCATAGGTCTTGCCGCAGGCCTTGCAGCGGATGGCAGGCATAGGCGGTCCTCCCTTCTGTGTGTTTGGATCTATTATACAGCAGATCGGGCAGATTGTCTATCAGCCTTGAGTTGCGGCGGAAAAAAAGGTGAGAAACCTGAAGTTGCACCGCGCGGACGCGCCCACCCCGTCGGGGTGGGCGCGTCTGCTTATTCCACTAAGCCGTATTTGATCTTGATGCGGTCCAGCTTCTCCAGCATGGGCTCCGCCAGCACCAGCAGGAAGAAAACTGTGGCTGCGGCGTGGACGCAGTCCATGGGAAAGCCGGTGACATAGTAGGCGGCGATGACCTTCCACTCCAGCGTGCGGGCATAGAGCAGGGCGGAGACGGGGTTCATGATGCCGCCGTAGATGAGCACAGCGGAGATGGCCCCGAAGACGCACAGGGCGGCGCGGCTGCGGCGCAGCCAGCCCCGGCGGAACAATACGCCCGCCAGGAAGCCGATGATGCCCATGGCGAACATCTGGAAGGGCGTCCAGGGGCCCTGGGAGAACAGAACGTTGCTGGCCAGCATGGTCATGGCGCCCACCAGGAAGCCGGTCTCGCCGCCCAGGGCCACGCCGGAGATGATGGTCAGAGCCAGGACGGGCTTGAACTGAGGCAGCATGAAGAAGGCGGCGCGGCCCGCCACGCCCAGGGCGCAGAGGGAGGCCACCAGCACCAGCTCACGGGCCTGTGGCTTCCGTCCCTCGAACACCAGGAAGAAGGGCACCATGCATTCCAGCAGCACGGCGAAGGCGATGGGGTAGTAGGCAGTGTTGCCCAGGTAGAAAAAGCCCAGATACAGCGTGGCGGGGATGCACAGCAATATCAGCACCGCCGCCAGACGGGTACGGTGGGAGAGCTTCCGCTTCTGCACCGGGGTCTGGAGCAGCGTCAGAGGCTTGGAGCGCCGGCCGATGGCGGCGATGCAGCCGAAGAGCAGGGCGATGAACAGGCCGTAAAGGCCCAGGGCCTGCCAGCCGGCCTGGGAGAGCGTGCCGCCGCCCACCAGGGCGGTGAGGTCAGTGTGCTTGGCCGCCAGCCAGAAGATCGCCAGCGCACCCGCGCCGCACACGGCGGCGATGGTCCTGCGCCACCAGGGGAGCTTTTTCGGCTTCCAGGCGGTGGACTCCTCCGCCACCGGAGGCAGAGGCTGCCAGGCGGCAGGCACCTCCGGCTGGGGCGGGACGGTCCCGCCGATAACCGCGATCACGTCCTCCGGCGTGACGGCGCAGGGGCAGAAGTCCCGGGCCATACGGTTAGCGGAAGTGGTATAGAAGCTGTTGCCGGAGAAGAAGTCACGGGGTGTGCCCTCCGCGACGATGCTGCCGTCGAAAAACAGGGCGCAGCGGTGGGCATACCGGGCACAGAAGGCCACGTCGTGGCTGACCATCACCACTGTCGTGCCGGCGGCGGTCAGCGTGGAAAGAATAGCGGCAAAGGACTGCTTGAAGGCGGCGTCCAGGCCCTTGGTAGGCTCGTCCAGCAGCAGGATATCCGGCTGGTGCAGCAGCACCTTACCCAGGGCGGCCCGCTGCTGCTCGCCGCCGGAGAGGTCATAGGGATGACGGTCCAGCAGCTCGGTCAGGCGGCAAAGGGCCGTCACCTGTTCTACCCGGCGGTCACGTTGGTCTTTGGGGAGGTCCGTGCCGTCAAAGGATTCGTACAGGTCCTGACGGACCGTGTTTTTCACGAACAGAGCCTGCGGGTCCTGGGGCAGAACGCCGATGCGGCCCGTATGGGTCATGGTGCCCCGCTGGGGCGTCAGCGCACCGGACAGCAGGCCCAGGGTGGTGGACTTGCCCGCGCCGTTACCGCCCAGCAGGGCCAGCAGCTCACCCCGGCGGGCCTGAAGGTCCAGACCGCGGACCACGTCCGGCTGGTCCGGCTCATAGCGGAACCAGAGACCCGCGCCGGCAAGGGCGGTATCCCCGGCGGGATACACCGGCTCCGGCGGCAGCGGGCACAGGGGGTGTTCATCGCACCAGCCGGACAGGAAATCGCGGCCCTCGCGGACAGTGATGGGGCAGGGTGCGTCGCTGTCCACCCCGGCCCAGATACGGACGGCGGCGGGCATGGCCAGGAACATATCGTGGCCACGGCCCCGCAGGGAACGGCACACCGCCTCCGGCGCGCCGGCACAGAGGAGATGGCCGCCGTCCAGCACGGCGGCGTGGGTGGCCAGGGGCAAGGCCTCCTCGAGACGGTGCTCCGTCAGGAGGACGGTGATGCCCAGCTCGCGGTTCAGGCGGCCCACGGTCTGCAAAAAGTCGGCAGCGGCAATGGGGTCCAGCTGACTGGTGGGCTCGTCCAAAATCAGCAGCCGGGGCTGGAGCACCATGACCGAGGCCAGGGCCAGCAGCTGCTTCTGGCCGCCGGAGAGCTCGTCCACTTTCCTATGGAACCAGTCCTGGATGCCGAAGAAGGAGGCCATCTCCGCCACGCGGCGACGGATGGAGGGCGTATCGCAGCCAAGGCTCTCCAGTCCGAAGGCCAGCTCATGCCAGACCTTGTCGGTGACGGTCTGCTCCTCCGGAGACTGGAGGACGAAGCCGATATCGGCGGCCTGCCGATGGGGCGGCAGGTCATCCAGCGGCTGACCGTCGAAGAGGATACGGCCCTCGGCCGCACCGTGGGGGCGCAGGGCGGGCTTCAGCTGGCGGAGAAGCGTGGTCTTGCCGCAGCCGGAGGCGCCGCAGAGGACCCAGAACTCGCCCTGACGGACCGTGAGGGACACATCCGCCAGCGCGGGGCGGGGCTGCTGGGGATAGGTAAAACCAAAATGCTCCAAACGCAGCAGTTCAGGCACGGGGCGTCCCTCCTTTCCGGACAAGATAGCGGCGCCGGGACAGGGCGTCCAGCAGCACCGGCGTAAAGCAGAGCAGGCCGTAAACGGCGAAAAAGCTGACCGTCAGCGGTGTGACGGGGCCGCTGATCAGCATGGGGTAATACTGAAAGCGCAGGCCGCCGGCCAGACCGCCGCCCAGCAGATACAGGCCGCAGAAGGCCAGCCAGAGGGCGACGGCACCGTCACGCCGGTCAAAGCGGTAGAGGGAGAAGGAGGTCCTCCCCGGCAGGCCATAGCCCCTGCAGCGCATACTATCGGCGGTAATGAGCCCGCTTTCCAGGCTCCAGGTGACAACGATGGAGAACACACGAAGGGCGCTTCTGACGCGCCGGGCCGGGGCGCCGGTCTGGGTATCACGGCCCAGATGCCGCTGGGCCTGCGCCACGGCGCGGAGCCGCCGGACAAAGCGGGGCACAAAGCGGAGGATCATGCTCAGCAGCAGGGACAGCGCCGGGATGACGCGGCCAAAGAGGTACACCACCTTGTCCGAGGTGATGACGTCGGTGACGCAGACGAACCACAGCGCCACGGCGCTGAGCATGGCGCCGGCGGCCAGACCGTAGAGCAGGCTCTCCAGCGTCAGGGGATTACCGGAGGGCAGGTAGGCCAGAATGGTGACGCCCTGGTGGACAAAGGCCGGGTTCACCGCCGCCGCCAGGAGGGCCATGGGCAGCAGCCACAGCAGGTGGCGGCGCAGGCCCTTGCCGCCCAGCAGACGGGCAACATACCACCCGCCGCCCAGCGTCGACAGAACCAGGCACACCGGGTGCATCAGCAGCATCGCGCAGGCGATGACCAGGGCGAAATAGGCAAAGCTCACCGCCGGATGGCAAGTGCGCAGCGTATCGTCCATGGGATCACCTCCTGAAAATCGTTGTCTTAACCTTTAGATTATATCCTGCCGCAGCGGGGTACGTCAATCCTGCGTGCGGAAAAAGGGCGGCAAAAGCCGCCCTTTTGTCAGCCCATGTAGGTATTGCCCACGTCTGCACCCATATTACAGGTGTAGAGCCACTGGATGTTCTCGCCGCCGGAGAGCGTATAGCTGTCCGCGCCATAGCTGGGGAAGGTTCCCCCCACGCAGTACATCCAGCCGGAGCTCCTGCCCACATTTTTTTCGAACAGGCCATTGATGCCCCTGACATAGCTGCCGCTGGAGCTCACCGGGATACCCGCGTCACCGCAGGCCCGCTTCAGTACGGACATGACAGACTCACCCTCGGTGATGGTCACCGTGGCGGACAGGATCACGCCGTCGGCGGGAATGATATCCTTCACGCCGTCGGAGCACTTGTCCATATTATTGAGCACCGTGGCACAGGAGATGTACAGCGATACGGACGCCGCCGGCGCCGGGTCAGGTGCAGGCGTGGGATCGGGGCCCGGCGCAGCGGGCTGCTGCGCCTGCTCCTGCTGTTTCTTCTCTTCTTCCAGCCGCTTCTGCTCCTCCAGGCGCTTGGCTTCCTCCTGCTTTTTGGCGTCCTCCTCGGCCTTTTTGGCTTCACCAGCCGGCTTCTGCTTGTCAGGCTTCTTATCGTCCGCGGTCTTATCCTCAGTCTTTGCCGCGTCCTGCTTGCCGTCAGCCTTGGTGGTGCCCGTTTCAGCTGTGTCGTCCTTCCTGGTGTCCGTGGTCTGCTCCTGCGTTGCCGTGGGAATGTTGCCGGGGGCGTACGATACGGTCTTTTTTCCGCAGGCGGCGCAGGTCAGCAGCAGGGACAGCGCCAGCGCCAACAGCCAAAATCGGTGGTTTTTCTTCATATCTCTCATTCCTCATAAAAGCGCCATACGCAGAGGCGCTTTCGCGCCCCTGCGTCGGCTGTTCTGTTGTTACTTGGAAACGCGCTTCTTCCGGGTCAGCACCACAACGGCTGCCGCCGCCAGGACCGCGCTGCCCAGCCACAGCACCATCTGACTGTCGTCCGCCGTGTTGGCAGAGTCCTTCTTGCCGCTGTCGGCCGAGCCGTTTCCACCGTAGTAGTACCCGGAGGACACCGTCTCATAGGAGACGATGGCGAACGCGGAGGCCTTGTCCGTCTGGAAGGTCAGGACGTAATTGCCCTTGGTGCCGCCCAGTGTGGCGGACAGCTCGGTAGTGGTCACGTTGCCGTTGATGTCGGTGTGACTGCGCACCACGCAGACGCGCTTGCCCTGAAGGGCTGCGTACAGCTCGTCGGTGATGGGGATGGTCACGGTGACGCTGTGGGGCAGCTCGATAAGCTGTGCCACGGTCTTGCTCTCGTCCCCCTCCGTCTTGACCAGCGCCACGCTCACGTCCACGACCTTCTCCAACTGCGCGTTCTTGCGGGATTTGTCTCCGCGCAGGGCGTCCAGCTTCTCGGCCAGCTTGGTCAGCTCCTGCTTAGCATCGCCGGTGACGTTCTTGGCCGCCTCGGTCAGGGCGCTCTTGCCGCCGTCGGCGGCCTTCTGCTCGTTGGTGGGCTGGAGCGTATCCGCCACGGTCACGGTGATCGCGCCGCTGCTCACCGCCGCCTTGATATCCGCCAGCACTTCGTCGGTGATGGTGCTGTCGGCCTTGATGACCAAGCCGCCGCCCGCGGCGGTCTTGTTGTCTTTGCTGTCCACCTTGATGGTGTCGCCCTTGACGTCCGCCAAGGGATTCTTTACGCCGCAGGTGGAGCAGACGCCGTTCTCATAGGTGTGCTTGCCGGTAGCCGGAATGACCGTGCCGGCAGTGAGAACCAGCCCGCAGCGCTTGCAGTAGGTCTCCGCCGTACGGCCGGAGGCGTAGCAGGTAGCCGCCACGGTAGCGCGGGTGGCCTCATCGTGGCCCAGGGCCGCGATGACCCAGCTGTCCTTGGCGATCTCGGTCTTGCCCGCCGCATCGCTGAAGAACTTGCCGCAGCGGGAGCAGGACCAGTAGGCACTGTTGCCTGCCTCGGTGCAGGTAGCAGCCTTGCCCGCCGTGGCAGTCATACTGTGCCCCAGAGACGGGACGATCATCGTCTCCTCCGTGCCGCAGACGCTGCACTTACGGGTGCTGATACCGCTTTCGGTGCAGGTGGCCGCCTTGGTCACCGTCCATGCGCCGAAGTTGTGTCCCGGCGCGGGAACGGACTTTTCCTCCACGGCGCCGCAAATGGAGCAGATCCGGCGGCTGACGCCGTCCTTGGTGCAGGTGGCGGCCACGGTCACTTTCCACTCGCCGAAGCGATGGGCGCAGGCGGCGTCGGTCATGTCGTAGAGGGCGTTGGCCTTCTCGGTAAAGCGCGCATAGGCGGCCATGGCGCAAAGCGCCTGCTCCGTGGCCATCTCGTTGACGGCCTTGTCTGCGAACTGATGCTTAAAGCCGCCGTTCTTCGCCACGCGGTACTGCAGGAGGTTCCCCAGCACGCTCAGGGTCTTCCCCTCCACGGTCTTGGTAAAGCGCGCGTCCGTGTTGGCATCCAAATTCAGGGCAGAGAGGGCAATGACCACCTGCGCGCAGCTCTCCGCACTGGTATAGCCCGTGCCCTTGTACTTGTCGGACAGCCACTGCAGCGCTTTATTGACGGCGGTGTTCACGGTTTCATTGCCGCCGTCCTTATAGTAGGGTGCCAGCGCCTGCAGCGCCATGGCGGTCATGTCCACGTCGCCGACAGATTTTCTGTCGGCGCTGGCGCTCCAGCTGCCGTCCGCATTCTGCTGGCCCAGAATGGCCTGCACCAGCCAGGAGGTGTCGGAGGTGTAATTGCGGCTGTTGAGCGCCAGCAGACCCATGACGAGGCCGTTGATATCCGTTTTACTGGTATCGGTGACCTTCATGATATCCTTGTCCTGCAGCGCCGCCAGCAGGTTTTTGCCGCCCACGTTGGCGGGGTCCTTGCCGATGGCGGTAAGGGCCAGGGCAATACGCTCATTGTCGGTGATGACGGGGTTATGGCTCTCGGGATCGCGAAGAACGCCGTCCGCGCCCATATTCTTCTGCACATAGGCCACAACCTTATCGTAGTAGGCCTGAATGTATGCATCGGACAGCTCCACGCCGGCGCGAGCCTGTCCCAGCACCGCCCATTCGCCGAAGAGATAGCTGACGACCGGGGCGCTCACCGCGCTTTGGATATACGCCTTGGCGCCGGCATACGCCTCATCGAAGCCGGGCACTTCCGTACCGGGCACCGTGGGATCCGTCGGGTCCAGCGGAATATAGGTGTCGGTAAAGAACAGGCGCAGGGTGTCGCCGTCCTTGAGATAGGTGTTTTCCAGCGTGGTCTTGGGCAAGGTCTCGGTGCCGCCCTTGACGGCGAGGCCGAACATCCAGCCGGAGGACTTGCCGTCGCCCTTCTCCTTGAGGGTGTGGCCGCTTGCATCGGTGATGCTCTTGATGTAGGTGCCGCTGCCGGTATAGGTGTAGTTGGCACTGTCCAAGCACGCCTTCACAGCGTCCCAAGCGGTGGGATCCTCGTTGGCCTTGCCGGTGAAGGTAAAGTCGGAGATTCCCGTGAAGGTATGGCCGTTCTTGTTGTAGCCGTCCACCTTGACCTTCACGGTGAGGGTCTGATTTTCGTTGGGGTCAGCGGCGTTCTTCTCGCCGATCACCGTCAGGTCGATGTGGATGGGCTGCTTGTAGAATTGGGCAAAGTCCTTGTAGCGTTCCTTGCTCTCCTCGGTGCCGTTGATGCCGAACTTTTCCCAATACTGGGCGTACTTGGTGTAGGTCAGGACGCTGTCCAGCGTAACTGTCGTATTGTACTCCGGCTGGTGCACACGCAGGAGCTCATTCTCGATGACGGAGGGTCGGGAGGATCGGAAGCAGCGGTACTTCTCCGTATCGAGCCAGCCGGGGATATCGTCGGCCTCGATGCCGTCGAAGGTCATATTCACCGTGCCGCGGACGTATTTCAGCGTGCCGTCCTCGTTTTTGCAGATCTCTGCGAAGGGGTACAGGTCGGAGGTGACTTTGGTCTTAACCGTATTCTTGTTCTTGATACCGTCCCAGTAGGCGTCCTCGGTCCGCGCCTCCGTCATAAAGGCGGCAGCGCCATCCAACTCCTGCTGGGTAAAAGGCTGAATGGTGAAGCTGAACTCCTGCCGCGCCAGCAGAAGGCCGGAGCTGCGGGTGGTGATGGTCACCACATACTTCGCCTCCACCGGCTTCTCACCGGGCAGTGGGCGGTAGACCATGGCGTGATAGCCGTTGAAGTCCAGCACATCCGGGGTGAGGCTCACCATCGTGACCTTCTGGTTATAACTGTCGGTCATGATGCCCGCTTTCTCCAGAAGAGCGGGTCTGGGCATCTGCAGATCGTCGCTGACGGCAGTCGTGTCCACGGGCTTTGTCTTGTCCACAAAGTCACGCAGGAGCCCCTGATACTTCTCCGCCAGAGCGTTTTGCATCTCGCTGGTCACGCTGCTGTCGAAGGGCGCAACGGTGGCGTCAAAGAGCACATCGGCATAGACCTCCACGCCGTTGTCGCCGGTGATGTGCGCCAGCGTGTAGTCATCGAAGGCGTCATAGGTCACGCGGGCGATCAGCCGGAACTTGCCGGCCTTCTCGGGCAGCGCCGTGCCGTCTGCGGGCTGCAGGGGGCGGTTGACGGTGCCCACGCCGGTGCCGTTGGTGCCGTTGGTGATGTAGAGCCACTCGGTGTTCCGGGTGCCCCACTGCACCTTCACATCATAGCGCCCCGCAATGCCGGAGGGAAGCGTGAGGTTGGAGGTGATGCGGTCGTTCACGGTGTAGAGCGTCCAGCCCGCCACCTCGCTTTGGGTGGCCCCGTTGGTGTTCTCGCCGCGGATGAGTTCCCAGTTCAGGGACCCGGCGGCGCTCTCCAGCAGTTTCTGCACCGCGTCGGCGCTGCGCCCCACGGTGGCACGGAGGGTGATCTCCTTGGTGACCCCGGCATAGGTGATGTTGAACTTCAACCCCGTGTACTGCACGGTCTGGCGGGCGGTGCCGTCGCCGGTGAAGTAGGTGATTTTGCCGTTGTCGGCAATGTACTGTACCTTGGTGCCGTCAAAGCCGTTGGCCTTGGCGCTGCCGTTGACATAGGTGATCTCGGAGTTGTCCGCCACATCCGCATAGCCCTGCTCTGCCAGCAGGCGGCGGAAGGCTTGGGTGATGTTGGTTTCATCATAGAGCCCCACGCCTTGCAGGGGCTGCACGGCGGTATTCTTGCGCGCGAACTCGGCGGCAATATCCTCCAGAGTCTGCACCTTTTCCGCATTCTCGGACCAGAGGCACAGCGTGAAGGTCTTGGTCTTCGTGGCAGCGCCGCTTTGGAGAGTGGCGGTGAGGGTCACCGTGACCTTATCCGCCGCAGGCGCGGTGAGCGCGCCGGTGGCGGTGTTCACCAGAGCGTTATCCGCCGTCCATGTGAGGGAAACGATCTTCTCTCCACTGCCCTCCACGGGAACGGTGACGCTCGCGGGCAGGGTCAGGCAGGCGGTATAGGTCTGCGCGGTCTCCTCTTCCTCCTCCGGGTCGCCGCTCACCGGGGTAAGGCCGCGGAGCTGATAGACGCCGGTGGCATCGGCCTTCAGACGGTCTGCATTCTCGGCATCGAGCCCCAGTTCCTTATAGAAGTGCTTTTGCAGGGCGTTCAGGAAGTAGTCGTGCAGGTTCGTGACCGCTTCGCCGGGCGCTTCGATGCCGTATTTCTCACAGAGGTCGGCCTTATCGTTATAGTCCGTAAGGTCATAGAGTCCCAGCACAGTCTCGGCGTACCAGTCGGCCTTGGCTTTCTTGGCGGCGTCGGCGGCGCTCATGCCGCGAAGTTCCAAGGCGTTGGCGGCGGCGGCAGCGGCCTTGAGGTCGGCATTGTCCACGGGGGTGCCGCCCTGCCAGGGCAGCACCGGGAAGCCGCCGTTGCTGTTGCCGCTGTCAAGGTGCATCCCCATCTCCGCCGCAAATTCCGGGGTGCGCATTTCCTCGGCGGTCTTTTGCAGGGTACCGGCAGTCGCTGCGCCGGTGCCGGCGGCATGGAGGTAGTAGCAGTTTTCCACCTTGGCGCCGGCTGCCACGAGGTTCACCACCGGGCTGATGCCGGCCTCCGGGCCGGTGACGGTGCCGGTGACATAGCAATTGCGCAAAACAGCGGAGGCATATACCTGTCCCGCGATACCTCCGATGCCCTTGTTGGTGCCTCTATCCGTTCTTGCCGACACATTGCCGGTGGAATAGCAGTTCTCCACGGTGCCATAGGTATAGCCCACGATGCCGCCGATATTCAGCGGGGAATTATAGTAGGCGTAGGTGTTTTTGATGTCGCCGGTGTTGACGCAGTTGACAATGCGGTTGCCTTTTTGGGCGCGTCCCACGATGCCGCCGGCAGAGGCGCTGCCGCTGCTGGTGGTCACGGTGCCGTCAAAGAGGCAGTTCTCCACGGCGCCGTAACTGGTGGCCGCGATGCCGCCCACATGACTGCTGCCGCTGACTGTGCCGATGACCGTCAAGTTCTTCACCGTACCGGCGGAGGAAAGGCAGCTCACCAGTCCCTCCGTGCTCTTCAGGCCGCTGACGATGTGCCGATCGCCGTCCAGCGTCCCGGCAAAGCCGGACTTGCCCTCAAGTTTATAATCATATTTGCCAAAAGCCGTCCATGCCTTGCCGTTGAGGTTGATGTTGGCGGTGAGTTTGGCGCTGATGGCGGTCTGCCCGTTTTGGACGGCATCGGCGAACCAGGCCAGCTTCGCGGCGGTATCGATCAGGTAGACACCGCTCTTGTCCTGCGTGGGCGCGGTCTTGGTCGTGCCGTCCCAGCCCTCACCCGCGTAAGTTAAGGTGAAGGAGAGCGTCTTGTCCTCGGCGGCGGTGATGCTGCCGTGAACGGGGACATAGTCCGCCTTGGTGACGGTGTAAGCATAGGTCTCGCCGAGGTAGAGTTTGTAGCCGCCGTTGGCCTCGGGCTTGATGGTGCCGCCCACGGGGTGGGTCACGGTCACCTTGGCATTTTCCGCCGGGGTCACGGCAAAGGTCAGGGTGCAGGAGGCAAGTTCGCTCAGCGTGACGGTCTTGTTCACATCGGCATTAACGGTGATGCTCCCCGTCTCGGTCTCGTAGCCGAACTTGCTGACGGTGTAGGCATAGGTACCGGCGGCAACGGTGTATGCGCCGTTTTTGCCGGTGATCTCCGCGCCGCTACGGTCCTTCAGCACCACCGTTGCACCGTCGGGAGTTTTAAGGGTGAGGGTGTGGGCTGCGGCGGCGGCAAAATCCTTGAGCCGGACATAGTAGTTGCTGCCACTTTCGCTGAAAGACAAGGTGAGTTTTTCATCCTTATTCAACACCGTGCTAAAGGTTTTCCAATCGTCCTCCTCATAGACTGTCAGCAGAGTAGTAGTACCCTTTTTCACGGTAAAGAAGGCGGAGTTATCCTCATCCCAATTGTTTTCATATCCCTTTGCAAGATACCGGAAGGACACCAAGCGGGACTCTGTCGCCGTCAGGGTCAAGGAAGTCGTGCCGTAATACTTTCCATTGCTCTCCAAATAGTTTCCGGCAGCGTCCTTGACGGGCTTAAACCCGCTGGTGCCATTGGTGGCGGTGATGCCCTCGATGCCTTGGAACATATCCGCAAAGGTCAGTTTCTTTGCAAAGGGCAAGTTCACGGTGACGGCGGCAGCGGCAACGGTGAAGCTGCCGGAAAGATCATCGCAGCCATCCAACTTGGCCGTGTAGGTATAGTCCCCGGCGGGGAGGGCACAGTTCGTGCCGCTGCCCGTATAAACCGCGTCTTTGCCGGACATCACGGTGACGGTGGGCGCGGCGGTCACGCCCTCCGGCTTGGTGATGTTGAAGGTCACCGTCTGCTTTGCCAACTCGGTCAGCTTGACGGTCTTGTTCACATCGGCGGTCGCAACATTGATCGTGCCGGTGGCCGTCTCATAGCCAAACTTGCTGACGGTGTAGGTGTAGGCGGTATTCTTGGCGGCGATATACTTGTACTCACCGCCGTTCTTGGTGTCATGAGATACCGTACTGCCGTTTTTCGTCAGTTTTACCGTGGCATCCGCGGGAGTCGCGGTAAGAGTAATAACCGGCAGTTTGACAAGGGTAACATTGACCGTTTGATTTTCGGCGCTCATGGTCACCTTGCCGGTGGCGGGCTCATAGCCCTTTTTGGTGACGGTGTAGGTGTAGTCCGCCGCGGCTTTTACGGCGAATACGCCATTGCTGCCGGAGACGGTTTTGCCTTCCTTATCTTTCAGAGTGACCGTCGCGTCCGTCTGGTCCGGCGCTATGGTCAGCGTGTACAGCGGGGAGACGGTGAAGTTTTTGAGCTTCACAGAATAATGGCTTCCATACGAATAGGGATGTTCAAATTTAAGCGTCACAGTGTCGCCTGCTGCCATGTCTACCGCGCATTTCTTCCATGTGGTGCTGTTGTAGGAGGAAAGAATGGGCTGGGTTCCCTTCTTCACAGTAAAGCAGTAATAACTGTTTGAAAACGCACTCCCCAAGTAATCAAAACTGAGGGTGACATTCTTCGTTGCCGTCAGTATGATTTTGGAGGATGAGTAGTTACTTGTATTGCTGGACTCCAAATAATTCCCTTCGGGCTTTTGCACCGGGGTAAAGGGATAAGTGGTATCATCCGTTGCGGTGATGCTATCGGAAATCGCCGTAAAGAAATCGGCAAATCTCAACTTATCATTTACCTTGATGGTAAAGGTGGCGGTTTTGCCCCTGTACTTGACAGTGACGGTTTGGCTATCTGTAGGATTTTCGGTGCTAAAGCCCTCACAGGTCACACCGGCGGCGTCATAGCCATCGGTAATGGTGTGGGTTTCGTCGGTGCCATCATAGTTCACCGTGATAACCATGCCGGTCAGGTCAAGTTCGGCATCGCCCTTGTAGTACTCCGTCTTTGTGGGAGCCTTGGTCACCGCGATGCTCTGCACCTTTTTCAGCGCCACGGTTTGGGTGCCGTCTGCGGTGGGAGTCACTTCGCCGGAGGCGGGCTCATAGCTCTCGTCGTCGCTGACGGCGGTATAGGTGTACGCGACGCCCTTCAGCAGCTTATAGATGCCGTCACTCTGCGGCTCGATCACCGTGTCACCCCGCTTGACGGTCAGGGCCGCACCCGTGGGCGTGACATTGAAGGTCACGTTCACCCAGGCAGAGGTATCCTTCTCCAGCGTAACGGTAACGCTGTCGGGAGTCGCCACGGGGTTGTCCTTATCGGTCACGGTCACGCTGCCGGTCTGCTGCGTGTAGCCGGGGCAGGACACGGTATAGGAATACGGTGCATCGGCGGCAGGCAGCGCCACGGTGGTCGAACCGGTATAAGTGCCGCCGTTGATTTCGAGCGTGGCATTCGCGGGAGCAATGGTAAAGCGTACCGCCGCGGTGGGGGTCTCCCAGCTGAGGGCGGGATAGTCCCCGCTCTTGACCATGAAGGCGCTGCCTAACAAGGCTGCAAACGCGGGGGATTTCATCTCGGTTTCAGTTTTGAAGCTAGAAGCGCTATCAACCGTAACATTATCAGCGGGTACTAACAAACTAGCAGAGCCCTTCAAAGCATAGCAATTCTTGACCTCAATCGGATTTCCTTGTTTGTAAGCAAAGGCAAGTATTGCATTTCCATTGCTGATATTCTCCAGATTGTAGCAATTCTCAATTAAAACTCCCTTGGCACCTCTTCCGAGAATACCGCCGATGTTGGAACCTGTTACCGCACCGGAATTATAACAGTTTTTGATAAAATGGGCGTTCTCCAAAGTGCCGCAGATGCCGCCCGAATTTCGTGTGCCGCTTATTGTTCCTGTATTCGCGCAGCCTGTGATCGTAACACTATGGGCACTGCCCGAACAATAGCCAAAAATGCCGCCTACACCATTACCACCTTGTACGGCAGCCGTGTTCTTGCAGTTTTCGATGGTCACATCGCCGCTATATGTGTTCGCAAACCCTGCGATACCACCCACATATTTCTCTGTACTGGAAATACTGCCTGCGGTAATCACATTCTTCACCACGGCGCCGCCCGCCAGTTTGCTGAACAGGCCGACATTGGGCGTGGAAGCGGTGATATTCAGCGTCACGGTGTGGCCGTTGCCGTCAAAGGTGCCGGAAAAGTCGTAGGCATACGGCTCAGTGACCGTGATATCCGCTGTCAGCTTATAGCTGCCGCTGGCGTCCATGTCCACAAACTCCTTCGCGGTGCTGACAGTTCCTTCCACCAGCGCCAGCGCCGCGCCGCCGCTGCGGGTCATCTGGGGCGCAGGCGTTTCCACAGCAGGCTCCTGCTGCTCCTGCGTCTCCTCATTCCCGGCAGGGACGGTGTTCTCCGTGTCCACCGGAGCTATCTGTTCCTGCTGGGTCTGCTGCTCCTGATCCGCGGCCAGCGTGTCGGCCAACACGGAGGTGGGCAGCATGCTGACGACCATCACGACGGTCAGCAGCCAGCTTATGACTCTCTTCCTCATATCTCTTTCTCCTTTATGTAAATTTTTTGTCGACGTGAGGGGGTGGGCGGGGATGCGGCAACATCCCCGCCCCACTTATGGAAAAGCACGCGGCCAATGGCCGCCTCCGCTTGACAAAGGGGACTCGTCTGCACAGTTTCACGGTCAGATGGAAAGCGCACGGCGCCTCAGCTTGACAGTCGAGTTTTCCGCACCGCTTCGCTGTGTATGGCAGCGTGTCAGCCTGACAAGGGAAATGTTTTTCATGCAGGGCATGAAAAACGGGACAGAGTGCACTCTGTCCCGCAAAATGAAACGCTGCCCGGCGCAAAGCCGGACAGCGAACGCAATAGATACGACCCCTGCGCCACGGAAAGACGTCGCCGCCCCCGCCGCCCGCCCAAAAGGGCCGGCCGCGAAAAAGGCGGTGCAAAAAACACCGACCTCCCGTTCAGGAGGTCAGCGTGGTACATCTACATGGTGGTACAAGATTCCCGCACACGGAGAGCGCGCCCGCTGCAACTTTGTCCTACACAATGCAATTCTCCTGGCTCGCGCCGCGGGGGACAGACATCCCTCCTCGTTTGCAGCCTACCTTCTCATGGGCTTACCCACAATGGCGGACTTTCGTCCCGGCGGCTCTCGCCGCTTCGGTGCATCCTTGCGCTCACAGTACCGGTCGTGCGGGGTTTGGCTACCCCTTTCCTTCTATGCCGACGCCTGGCCCGTGGTGGGCTGTACGGCCGCCGGCGACATTGGATCAACAGACTGTTTATTTACTTGTCAGCGACATTATATTACAGGAATTGGCCGTTGTCAACCCTCCTCCCTACCCCAATGCCACGTCCAGGATCATCATTACGGTAAAGCCCGCGGCAAAAGCCAGCGCCCCCGGACCGGGGTCGCCGCGCGTGGGCAGCAGCTCGGCGGCCACCACATAGAGCATGGCCCCGGCGGCAAAGCCCAGCAGCCAGGGCAGTGCCGGAACGATGAGCGCCGCCGCCAGCACCGTCACGCCGGCGGCCAGCGGCTCCACCGCGCCGGAGAGCACGCCGCCCAAAAAGGCTCTCCCCTTCCCCGCACCGGCGGTACGCAGGGGCAGGGCCACGATGGCGCCCTCCGGCACATTCTGGATGGCGATGGCCAGCGCCAGCGTAAACGCCGCAGCGGGCGCGGCGGCTCCTGCCGCCACACATCCGGCATAGGCCGCACCCACCGCCATCCCCTCCGGGATGTTGTGCAGCGTCACCGCCAGAAGGGTCATGGTGGTGGAACGGTCGGTAACAGCCTCCGGCAGCAGTCGCTCCAGCAGCCGCAGGAACAGCACCCCCAGCCAGAAACCGCCCGCCGCCGGAAGGAAGGACCAGCGGCCCATGTCCGCCCAGTCGATAGCGGGCAGCAGCAGGCTCCACACCGAGGCGGCGGTCATCACCCCGGCGGCGAAGCCCTCCAGCACGCGGCGCAGAACGGCGGAGGGCGCTCTTCGCAGACAGAATACGCACGCCGCACCCAGCGACGTGCCCCAGAAGGGGAGCAATATCCCCTGAAGGACAGATGATTGCATAGACACTCCCTTTTCCGTATCCGTAGTATGCGGAGCCGGGCGGCTCCGTACAGTCTATCCTACGCAGCGGGAAACGAAAGGTGAAAAGACAAGGGCCCCCGCCGAGGCGGGGGCCCTTGGGAAAATACAAAGTCATTCAAAATGCTAAGATAAGGCGGGAGCGCCCGAAGGGTGCTCCCGCTGCGCGGCTTATTGCTTTATGTGAGATGCAGCTTCACTGTACCGGCAGCTCCACCGCAATAGTAGTGCCCTCATCTGAACTCTCCTCTACCCGGACGCAGCCGCCGTGGAGATCGGCAATCTCCCACACCAGCGAAAGTCCCAGCCCCACGCCGCCGTACTCCCGGCTGCGGGACTTGTCCACCCGGAAGAAGGGCTGGAAGATGCTCCGCTGAAATTCCTCCGGAATGCCGCGGCCGGTGTCGGAAACGCGGATCAGGAGTTTTTCCGTCTCCTGTGTGACGCAGACCCACACCGAGCCGCCAGGGCGGTTGTACTTGACGGCGTTCTCCGTCAGGTTGAAGATCAGCCGATAGATCAGCGCGTCGCTGCCGGTCATAACGCCGTCGCCCTCCGCTTTTAGCGTGACACCGCGCTTTTCTGCCAGCGGGGCGAGGTCTGTGAAGATCTCCTCAATCATTGGGATAAGCTGAATCTGCTCGTTCCGCGCCACCTGCTGCAAATTGCTCATTTCCAGCAGCGTTTTGGTCATCTGCGTCAGCCTCTCCGTCTGCTCCCGCAAAAGCAGGAGAAACTCCGCTGTCTCCGGCAGCACATCGGTGTGCTCTGCGGAAAACAGCTCCAGCTGCGCCTGCATCAGCGCAAGCGGCGTGCGCAGCTCGTGGGCGGCATTGCCGGTAAACTGCCGCTGGGCGGTAAAGGCGTTGTTCAACCGCTCCAGCATCTGGTTGAAGGAGTGGCTGAGCTGCCGGAATTCCGGCAGCACGTCCTCATCGATCCTCACATCCGCCAGATTGTTCAGCTGCACCTTCTCTACCTGAGAGGCGAAGCTGTGCAGGGGCTTGAGGGCTCGCCCGCTGACGAAATAGGCGAGGATGCCGCTGAGCAGCGTTACCGCCGCTGTGATGTACCAGTTGGTGGTGCGGAAGCGTCCCTGCGCCCCATCGACAACGATGGTCAGCTCCTCGCTGGGCGCAACGAGCTGCGGGTCAAAGCTTGCCGCACCTTCCTCATTCAGGATCACCGTGCCGCCGCCCTGTAAGCTGTCTGCAATGGTGTCCATATAGTACACACCGGAGGAGCACAGCAGCAAATTCATGGCCACGCAGGTGATGCCGATGAGCAGGACGGACATCAGTGTGATGCGCCACTGCAGGGAAAGCCGCTTCATTCTTCGTCCCCTCCCATCAGATAGCCCTCGCCGATGCGGTTGCGGACAGGGTCGTAGCCCAACGCGGTGCGCAGCTTCTTCCGCAGGGCGGAGATGTGGACGCGGATGGAGTTGCTGAAGCTGTCCACGCTGTTGTCCCAGACGTGATCCATCAGCTCCTCCTGACTCACAGGCCGCCCCTGATGCGCCATCAGGTATTCCAGGATCCCCGTCTCCTTGCGGGTCAGCGTCAGGGGCTGCCCGTTGGCGGAAACTGCCCGCGCACGGGCATCAAAGGTGAGCTGCCCGCAGCGCAGCACCACATCCTGCTGGGTAAACTGCCTCAGGGTCAGGCTGCGGATGCGCGCCTCCAGCTCCGCCAGATGGAAGGGCTTCGCCAGATAGTCATTGGCGCCGGCATCCAGACCCGTCACCTTATCCTCCACCTCGCCGCGAGCCGAGAGAATCAGCACAGGCGTCTCTCTGTCGGTCTGCCGCAGGGTGCGCAGCACCGTCATTCCGTCCTTTTTCGGCAGGTTCAGATCCAGCAGCACCAGATCGTACCGCTCCGTTTCCAGCAGCTCCAGCGCCTTCTCGCCGTCGTAGCAGCAATCCACGCTGTAGGCCGACCGCCGCAGACTGCGGGCGACGGTGTCGCACAGGGCGCGCTCGTCCTCTACAATTAAAAGGTGCATAGTCGCCTCCTTAATGAACAGGTTGTCTCCTATTATAGCAGAGCCGGATAAGATTTGTGTTAAATTTCTGTTCTTAACAAAGATTTTAACCCGCCTGCGCTATGATAGGCCACAGAAACAGGAAAGGGTGATCAAAATGAGTCACAGGAAGAAGGCAGCAGCGCAGGTCACGCTGCTGCTGGCGGGAGCCGCCATGCTGTGCTTCGGCGTCTGGCGGGGCGAGGCCGCCACGGTGCTGAGCAAAGCGATCAAATTATGTCTGGAGTGTGTGGGCATTGGATAAGAAGAATACTTCGGGCGCGTCCCATCTTTTGGCCCGTTTTCGGGGCTGGATACAGGCGGGGGCGGCCTTATTGACCAATCTGCACCTGCCGAACTTTCTCAAGGGCGGCTTGTATCAGGGCGCGGGCAAGACCGTCTGCGTGCCGGGGCTGAACTGCTACTCCTGCCCGGCAGCCTCCGGCGCCTGTCCCATCGGGGCGTTTCAGGCGGTGGTGGGGTCCTCCAAGTTCAGCTTCTCCTATTATATCACTGGCTTTCTCATTCTGCTGGGAGTACTGCTGGGGCGCTTCATCTGCGGCTTCCTGTGTCCCTTCGGCTGGTTTCAGGAGCTGCTGCATAAGATCCCCACGAAGAAGCTCTCAACAAAAAAGCTCAAGCCCCTGACGTACCTCAAGTACGCCGTGCTGTTGGTGATGGTCTTCCTGCTGCCGGCGTTCCTTGTGAACGACGTGGGCATGGGCGACCCCTTCTTCTGCAAGTACCTCTGCCCCCAGGGCGTGCTGGAGGGGGCCATCCCACTGTCCCTTGCCAATTCCGGCATCCGGGCAGCGCTGGGCAGCCTGTTTACCTGGAAATTCAGCATCCTGCTGGCAGTGATCGTGCTGAGTATCGTATTTTACCGGCCCTTCTGCAAGTGGCTGTGCCCGCTGGGTGCGTTTTACGCGCTGTTTAACAGGGTGTCCCTGTTCCAGATGAAGGTGGATAGGAACAAATGCGTCTCCTGCGGAAAATGCGCCAAGGCCTGCAAAATGGATGTGGACGTGACAAAAACGCCCAACCACACCGAGTGCATCCGCTGCGGGATGTGCATCCGCGCCTGTCCCACCAACGCCGTCAGCTTCCGCTACGGCTTTGGAGACGGCAAAAAAGAACCTGTAGAACCTGCAAATACATTAAAAACGGAGGAAACAAAATGAACGTAAAGAAAATCATCACACTGCTGCTGGCGCTGGTGCTGGCCGCCGGTATGGTCGCCTGTGGCACAAAGCCCGCAGAGGACACAGACGGCAATGATGGCGGCGAGGAGGCAAAAGCGCTGTATGAGCAGCTGATGGCGCAGGAAAATGCCATCCTGTCGGAAAACACAGCTCTTTGGGAAAAGGTCTTTATGGCAGCCGATAAGGGCATGTCCATGATAGAAGACGGCGGCAACTACGGCGATTTTCTGCTCAAGACCATCGAGAATACCAAGGATCAGTTCACCGAGGAGGAGCTGACGCTGCTCACCGGCGAGGCCACCAAGATCAAGGATATTGAGAACCAGCGGGCGGAGCTGGAGACGAAGTATCCCTGGCTGTCAGAGACGCCTGATAGTGATGACAATACGAGCGTCCCGGCGGGCAGCGATATGACCACGCCGCCTGACGATGGCAGTATGCAGAAGTTTCCCGCCTTTGAGGGCAAGGATCTGGACGGTAACACGGTGAAGAGCAGCGAGCTGTTCGCCAAAAACGCCGTCACCGTTGTGAATTTTTGGTTTACCACCTGTAACCCCTGCGTGGGAGAGCTTGCCGAGCTGGACGCGCTGAACAAGGAGCTTGCGGAGAAGGGCGGCGCCCTCATCGGCGTCAACACCTTCACGCTGGACGGCAACGAGACGGCCATTTCCGAGGCCAAGGATGTGCTTGCCAAGAAGGGCGCGACCTATCAGAACGTGTATTTTGCTTCCGATGGAGAGGCCGGCAAGTTCACCACCAATATCTTTGCCTATCCCACCACCTATGTGGTTGACAGGAACGGCAACATCGTGGGCGACCCCATCGTGGGCGCGATCACGGAAAAGAAGCAGGCGGAGGCACTGCAAGCCCAAATCGACAAGGCGCTCTCCGCCGATATGGGCTGACAAACAGACTTGTAGATATCTCCTGTACCTGTTTGTGGTCTGATTTCAGATACATATCAACAGAAAAAACGGGACGGCTGTTCTTTTGAGGAACAGCCGTCTTTTTCTGGGAAGACAGCGAAAGGGGCGCGGGGCTATTTGCCCGCGCCCCTAAAGGTGAGCCTGTTTACTTTTCGATGCTTTGCAGCGATTGTTCCTCACGCCGCCGCCTGATCTGCCATGTGGTCAGCGCAAGGAATCCGGCAAGAGATGTACAGAGAGAGAACCCCCACAAGCCTAACGCGCTGCTGTCGCCGGTCTGCGGGACTGTGGTCACGCGCCAGCCTGCATACACGGTCATATCCTTCGTCAGATAAACACCGGAAACCTTGTTTTTCAGGCTGCGTTCGCTGTACCAGCCGGTAAAGGTGTGGCCGCGCCAGGTGGGGACATATTGGGTCAGGTCAATGTAGGCATTGTACGTTCCCTGCACACTGGAAATATCACTGCCGCCGCCTGTTTCAAAGCGCAGCGTGTAGTAGGTGACAGGCGGATAGTAGTAGCCGCCGCCGGTATACGTCCAGTGGGCGTAGACGGTGGTTTTGGCATGGAATACGGTATCCGTCGTGATCTTTGTGCCGCCGACCTTTTCGGTGTACCAGCCGTCGAAGCTGTGCTTGCTCCGGGAGGCACCGGGCAGAAAACTCAGCTTCTGATTGGTGGTGGTCATGCTGCCGTCAGAGGACGTACCATCGCCCGCGTCAAAGGTGACGATAAACTCGGTGGGTGCAGGCGGCGTGACGGAGCGGTCATAGTCGCAAACATTGCAGGTCGTATCCGCGTCATCGGTGTAGACGTGCGCAGCCTTGTCCTTGATGCTCTCGGGCTTCTTCGGGCAGTCATCATCGGTGCATTCGTGCCAGTGGCTCGTGCCGTCCTTGCTCCAGTCACCGTAGCTGTGCTCATGGGCGGGAGGCGCGTCCTCCCACAGCGCCTTGACTGTGATGTCAGCGGTGACGGTTACAGGGGCGTTCACCGGATACTCCGTACCGTCTATCTGCCATGCCTTGAACTGCTGATTTTCGGGCGCAATAAACTCGCACTCCGGCAGATAATACTCGCTGCCGTGCAATACCTTCTTGGCGGGCATTGCGGTGGTGACCTCATCTGGCAGATCCTCAGGCTCGGAGCCGCCGTTCGCGTCAAACGTGACGGTATGCTCGTTGCGCTTTTCAAACGTTGCAGTTATGGTGACGTTTTCCTCCGGTTGGGCGAAGGTATAGGTATCCTCCCCAACCGCAACGGCGGCGGGGGTACCGTTGACGGACAGCGTGCTTAGCATATAGCCCTCATCGGGTGCAATGGAGAGCATGACAAGCTCGTCCTTGCAGAACAGCGGCGTGCCGTCCTCGGCGGTTCCCGTGGCATTCACCACCTTGACTCTGCCGTTTTTGCAATCCTGCACCGTCACCTTATACTGCGGCTCGCCCTCCACGGTCACCTGCACCGAGATGTTCTTCTTCCACTCCTCTCCCGGACGCGGGACAACATCGAGTCCTGATGGGCAGCGTGCTCCGGTGCCTTCCAGAACCACCGTGCCGAGGACGGTAAAGGTCTGCTCCCGACGGGACTGCGGATCATAATCGTCCGGGATCTTCCACGAAACATCGACAGGTATCCAATCGTTGGTGTCAGCTGCAAAAAACCCGATATTGATATTGGAGAGCGCCTCTTGCAGATTCTGTCCCTTGGAAATACGAATCGGCTGCGCAGGCGGCGCATCCCAATGGTCCTTCTCCCGCACATTGATCAGGTAGTTCCAGCAAACCTTGAACGACTTGTAGGAGGTCGTATTTCCGCAGGCGTCTTCGATGACAAGCATGTGTTGGGTGCTGCCGTCATACTCTGCCGAGATCGTATAAACGCCCTTTTCATCCGGCGTCAAAAGTTCAGCGGTCCCACCCGGGGATGTATAGTGGCGAACCGTGACGGGCGATGAGTCCTCTACCGTGAACCGCAGGTCTCCCCAGTATTTTCCGTTGCTTACCAGTTCCTTTCCGGTAGAAAGATCAATGGCTTTCGGGTTCTCGACGTCAATGATCATCTTCGGCGTAGATACAAAGGTCGTTCCCGTCGGGTTCGTGGCTTTGGCGTAGACATACCAACCGCCGTTTTCTTCATACGCCGCAGCGTCTATTGTGATTAAGATAAATGGCAGCACGATCGATCCCGGCGTGGCTTCCGCTATCTTGTATTCCTTCCAGAGGGACTCGTCAAGCGCTGCCAGCTCTTCCTGCGTGTAGCGATTCGGAGAGCTGAGGTAATAGCCCGGCTTCGCGTCCGTGTCGACCCACATGCCTATCTGATAGGAATTCTCATCCATGGACGCGCCTTTGAGATAATACGGTTCGTCCGAATCCGCGTTATATCCCGTGAAGTACTGACCCGTCCCCAAGCGAAGCTCGACCTTTGGAGGCTTCGTCGAATAGTTCAGCACGAGCGTCCGGTTTTTGGTGATCAGACCTGCCCGGAACTCTCCCTTTTCCTTGTCATATGGGATTTTCGTCCCGTCTGCCTCATCGGTCAGCGTTGCCGACACGCCCGCTGGCAGCCTGATTTGGAGCACCAGATATTCATTGTGCGGTAGCATCAGATCGGCGTAGGTCTTTTTGCCGTCCGGGCTGATGACCTTCACGTGGTGCCGCCTGTAGGTTCTGACTGTGGCCGTAGTCTCGTTTCCCGCGTTGTCAGTCGCAACCACGGTATATTCCGCTCCCGCATCATTGTTGCCGCCATCCGGCGCGGGGAGACGATAGGTGGGGCCGGCTTGCAGCTCGCCGTTGATGGTCACCGACTTGATGCCGGAGGACGTCTCACCATTCAGCGCCGGGTCGCTCACGGTGAAGGTGTACGCGCCGGGATTTCCATCGAGGGTATCCTCGACGGTGTAGCTCTCGCCGTCCTTCAGCACCTCCAGCACCGGCGCCTTCGTGTCCGTTCCCATCACATGGCCGCACACAGTGCAGAGCTGCTTCTGATTGCCCCATTCGCCGGGGATGTGCTTTCCGTTTTGCTTGGACATCTCCGCCACCGGGTCACGCGCCTGACATTTCATATTCCGGCATGCCCAGACGTGGCACGACTGCCGGTCGACCCAGCCGAAGTCGTGATTCCCGTTGCAGGGGTCGTCGATCAGCTCCAGTTCCATTGCGTTGATCGCCCAGCCGTAGTTCTTCACGTACGGCAGCGTCAGCAGCTGCACGTCGATGCGCCCGTTCTCGTTGGGAATCAGGATATCATAGAGGTTCCAGAAGAAAGTAAAATCGTCGTTGCGGTTGATGGCTTGCGCCTCAACCTTCAGCTTTATCAGCTTTCCATTGTATGAGCCTATTTTGATGGACTTGTAGTCTTCGGGCAGGGGGTTTCTGACAAAATCTCCTATATATCTTAGCACTGTGCTGTATACCTTGCCTGAGTATACAAGATCGCCGTAGCCCATAGCTGCCGCGTTCGAGCCAAATTGATTATAGCCTGTTGTAAGCTTCAGCTTCGCGTCCGTCACGGTGATGTTCTGACCGTGACACCAGCGTCCGCCGCCGATGGCCGCGCCGTATGCGCCGTGCGCGTTCACCTCGCCGCCGGTGATGGTGATATCGCGCGCCGGGACGAACTGACCACCGCCGATGCCCGCGCCGTTGTAGCTGCCGCAGGCGTAGACCTTGCCGCCGTAAATGTTGATATTATAGGCTGCGGTGTCGCCATCCATGTCCTGCTCCGATGTCCAGCAGCCCCCGCCGATACCGGCTCCTGCCGTGCCGCCGGTGGCGGAAATATCGCCGCCGTAGATGTAGATATCGCGGCCGCGGCCTTCGTAGCTGCCGCCGATGCCGGCACCCATTTCGCCTCCCGTCGCCTCGATTTTACCGGAGTAGAAATACAGCTTCTCGCCGCTGCCGTTTCTGCCGCCGCCGATGCCCGCGCTGTATTTGCCGCCCTTGGCGATGATGGTGCCGCTCCAAAGCGAGGGGTTCGTCTGAGAGCCGAAGTGCATATTCACGCCGTGACCGTACATATCAATGTTGTAATAGGTGGTCCCAAAATACCGGATGGCATAGCTGCCGCCGATGCCCGCGCCGGAATAGCCGCCCTGACACGTCACGGTGGTGCCGCGCATCACCTGTACGCACAGCTGTCCTTCGCTGCGGTTTTTCTGGATAGCCGCGCGGCCGCCGCCTCCCGTCAGCTTACTGTCCCGGTTGATAAAGTACAGATACGCCGACGCCTTTCCGTGCAGCTCGATGGCCGGTGTCTTGGCGTCCTTCTTCACCTGAATATTCACGTTATCCAGGAAGATGTGCGGTGCCGCCTTCTTTCCGTTGATCTGGATCTTCTTTGTCCAGACAAAGTCCGGATCGCTTGAGGACGAATAGATATAGTATGTCTTGCTGTCCTTGATGTTGATGTCGCTCGTTCTGCCGCACAGATCGATCTCTACATCAAATTTTGCGGGGATATTATCCATCGCGCCGGTCTCCGCTGCAAACGCTGTTGTCGGCAGCAGCGTCAGCACCATGCAGCACAGCAGCAGGATGCTGAGTATTCGTTTCTTCATTGGCTTTTCTCCTCCTGTTCTTGCGGGGCTGGCTTGTCCGCCCCGTCTTTTTTCTGGTTTTCTCTGTTTCTGAGCCGGAAGCACAGCGCGGTGATCGCTGCCGCCGCGGCAAAGGAGACAACGCCCACCAGCACATAGCCGCCCGCGTCCTCCCGCAGCAGCATCGCGCCGAACACGCCCCATGCGGCTGTCTGTCCCGGCCCGACGACCGTGCCCGCTGTCTGCATCAGCGCCGCGCACAGCAGCATACACGCTGCGGAGAGGCTTATTGCCTCGCGCCGCTGTCTTCGGCGGGTGTTTTCCCGCACCCGCTGCTTGACGAGTGCGACCCGTCTTGCGGTATCGTACATATCGTTTGAACCTCCTTTCCGGTTTGTCTGAAACTGTGGTCTAAAAACCCTTTCACTTATATAGGTACAAAAAATCGGAAAAACTCTCACCCAAAACGCAAAATTTTTCAAAAAATTTTGAGAGCCGCCAAAAAGCAGCTCTCAGGGAGTGGATATTCGGTTATTTCCTCCGCGATAAGCGGAAAGCAGACCATCTTCCCGCCGCCACCAGCAGCACCGGCAGGGCGTAGGCGATGTACTGCGCCGCGCCGCCTTATATCAGTTGCATGTGCAGCCTGCTCAAGGTGCTTTTTGTTGAGGTGAGGTCACACTTCGTCCGTTCTCCTCTGCTCCAAAAGCCAGGCTGTCATGTCCTGCAAAGTATCCTCCACCGGGCGCGGATGATATGCAAAGCATTCCGATGCTGCGGCATGACTGAATTGCCCGTTTGAGGCAAGAACAGCAACGGAATAAGGGGTGAAAAACAGCGGCTTTCGCTCCTTCATGCTTCGACGTTCATAGTATGGAGCCGCCAGCTTCGCAAGCCCCAGTGGCAGGCAGATGGGACGATACTTCAGCTTTGCAGTCTTTCCCACGAGCTGAAGCATCTTGCGAATGGTGACATAGTGGCCGGACAAAATGTATCCTTTGCCGGGCTCTCCGTTTTCGGAACAGGCGAGAATGCCTTTTGCCACATCTCGCACATCCACGAAGTCATATCCGCCGCAAACGGCAAAGGGCAGCTTTCCGGAAAGAAACGATTTCGCCATTGAGGTGAAGCTCCCTCCCTGTATATCGCCCGGCCCGATGATACCGGAGGGGAAGACAATGCTGGCATTCAGCCCGCGCTCTGCCGCATTGAAGACAAGCTCTGTTGCGGTTGCCTTGCTCTTGGCGTAATCTCCGTCCACAAGCCCCGGGGAGAATTCGCAATCCTCCGTAATGGTGCAGCCCTTTGGCTTTTCCGGTATGGCATGGACGGAACTAACATAGACCATTTTGCCCACATTACGCTCCATACATTGCCGGAGAACCCGCCATGTCCCACCTACATTGACCTGATAGAGCTTCGAACCGGGTCTGGACGCGACGGAGACGATACCAGCGCAGTGAATCACACAGGTACGGCTGTCCGCATCCGCGAAGAAGTCTGTCAGTGAGTTTTTCACACACACATCACCGATGACGGTATGGACTTCTTTGGGGAGCAAATTGATATAGGGGTCATCATGCAGCACAAGCGCATACACTCGTGTGCCGCGGCGTACCAGCGCTTCTACAACAGCTCTGCCAAGGAAGCCGGTGGCACCTGTAACAAGATATTTATCATACATGTAAAAAGCCTCCTCAAATAAGCATACAAGTGTTGATTATCTTTCACAAGTACAGTATACTTGAGGGGAAAGACAGAAACAATCAGCACTTGCCATACGGCTGAAAGAAAAGCAACACTTTCTGTCGAAGCGTTGCTTTTCTTTGTAAACTTTTTTTGGAGGGGCTCTATATGGAGAAGATGGATGCAAGGAAACGCTATACGCAAATGGTGCTCAAGCAGTCTTTTCTGAAGCTGCTGAAGGAAAAACCTGTAAACAGAATTACGGTGAAGGAGGTTTGTGCGCTGGCGCAGCTTAACCGTGCCACCTTCTATGCCCATTACAGCGATTGCTTTGCCCTGATGGAGAGCATTGAGAATGAACTCATCGACGCATTTGAGAAATCCCTTCGCTATGTCAATTCGTTTGATGTGACGGCGCTGATCGAAGCCATCTACGATATGGTCGATCAGAATCAAACGGCGTGCCGCGTCCTGATTTTGGGGAATACAAACTCAACGGTCCTCATGCGGATGATTGCCCTGGCCAAGGCGGACAGCATTGCTTACTGGCGGAAAGAACTGCCCGGAGCCAGTGAGACAGAGCTGGAAATGATGTATACCCATCTGTCAAACGGTTTGATGCATGTCGTCGTGGAGGGCTATGACAAGTACAGCAAAGAGGAAATGGTCCGTTTTGTCAACCGGGTAGTAAAAGCCAGTCTTTCGTTGTTCCAATCGCCCAAAAGACCTCTTGCTTAACATAGGCCTTATGCTTGCGTGGTATAATAAGCTTTGCAAAACGGTCGATGGTCAAAGGAAAGGATGGAGAAAATCAGTCATATTTTATGAAAAATGAGCATAAGAAAACCCCGGAAAATGCGGATTTTCCGGGGTTTTTGAGCTTTTGAGTTGTGAATTTGCGTCCGATCAGCGCTTGGAGAACTGAGGCGCGCGACGAGCGGCCTTCAGACCGTACTTCTTACGCTCCTTCATACGAGGATCTCGGGTCAGGAAGCCGGCCTTCTTCAGGATGGCGCGGTACTCGGGGTTCACCAGCAGCAGGGCGCGGCTGATGCCGTGGCGCAGGGCGCCGGCCTGGCCGGACACGCCGCCGCCCTCGACGGTGGCAACGACGTCCACCTTGCCCAGGGTGTTGGTGGCGTTCAGGGGCTGACGGACGACCATCTTCAGGGTCTCCAGACCGAAATACTCGTCGATGCTGCGGCCGTTGATGGTGATAGCGCCGGTGCCGTTCTCAAACAGGTGCACACGGGCGACGGAGGACTTGCGGCGGCCGGTGCCGTACTTGTAGGGATTCTTAGACTGATACATTCTCTTTTTCCTCCTTACTTGACCAGCTCGGGCTTCTGAGCCGCATGGTCATGCTGCTCGCCGGCGTAGATGTGCAGACGCTTCAGGGAATCCTTGGTGACGATGTTGCGGGGCATCATGCCGCGGACGGCCACGCGCATAGCCAGCTCGGGCTTGTCCTGCATCAGGATGCGGTACTTGGTCTCCTTCAGACCGCCCACCCAACCGGAGTGGGTACGATAGTACTTCTGCTCCATCTTGTTGCCGGTGAGCACAGCCTTGCCCGCGTTGATGACGATGACGTTGTCACCGCAGTCGGCGTGGGGGGTATAGGTAACTTTGCCCTTGCCGCGCAGCAGGTCGGCGACGATGACGGCGGTCTTGCCCAGGGGCTTGCCGGCGGCATCCACGACGTACCACTTGCGCTCAATGTTGGCCTTGTTTGCCATGAAAGTGGACATGGTGATCTTCCTCCAATTTATATAATGTGTGCTTTACTTTTTCACGCGCCCTTGTTACAATCGGGGCAGAGAAAACGCGCTCAGCGCGCAGGATTATTTATACCACAGTGCCGGCGCGTTGTCAATATTGATTTGATTTACGATATGAACATCTTGTGTTTTCTCTTATTTTCTCAATTATACTCTCGTTTTCTCAAATCGCAATTTACATTTTCAGGAGGCATGACCGTGCAGCACATATTAGGACTGGTCCGCCGCTGTGTGGAGGACTACAACATGATTGAAGCCGGAGAGACCGTGGCCGTAGGCGTCTCCGGCGGCAAGGACAGCTTGCTGACGCTGACGGCCCTGGCCCGGCTGCGGGCATTCTATCCCAAGCCCTTCCGGGTGGAGGCCATCACGCTGGAGACGGGTATGCCGGGGATGGACTTCTCCCCGGTGGCCGACTACTGCGCCGCGCTGGATGTGCCCTATACCCGTATCTCCGTGCCGGTATACGACATCGTGTTCAACGAGCGGAAAGAAAAGAACCCCTGCTCCCTGTGCGCCAAGCTGCGGCGGGGCAGCCTGCATACGGCGCTGACGGAACGGGGGATACACAAGATCGCGCTGGGGCACCACTATGACGATGCGGTGGAGACGCTGCTGATGAACCTGCTGTTTGAGGGGCGCATCGGCTGCTTCCAGCCGGTGACGTATCTGGACAGGACGGACATCACCCAGATACGGCCGCTGCTGTACTGCCAGGAGGCGGACATCCGCCGCATGGCGGCGAAGCTGGCGCTGCCGGTGGTGAAGAACACCTGTCCCATGGACGGCCACAGCCGCCGGCAGGAGGTGAAGGAGCTGCTGGCGGAGCTGGAGCAGCGCTATCCCGATCTGAAAAAAAAGCTGTTCGGCGCCGTGCAGCGTTACCCGCTGTACGGGTGGGATCTGGAAACGATGGAGAAATAAACGGCTTGCCGCAAGACCTGCAAATCAAATTTTGGGAGGCGTTGATCCGATGGGCGTATTTGATTTTTTTAAAAAAAGAAAAAGCGAATTATCCCACGAGCAGAAAAAGTGGAATAAAATGTGGGATCTGTGGGCGGAAAACCGTGCGGACACCCCCTATGCAGAGGTGATGACCTATCAAAGCGAGGTCAATAATGGCGGGCACGATCAGTATTTCCTTAATGTTGAGCAAACGGGCGATCTGCAAGCGGAAATTTCGATTTTGGAGAATGTCTTATCCGAAGAACTGCGAAGTAATTTGCTGACCGCGTATGATGCATACCAGATGCTGGCTGATAAGGAGTCAGACGAAGAATGGGAGGCAATACTGGAACGATGTGACGATGTCTTCTTCAAAAACGAAGAGGAGATCAACCGTATTCTAAAAGCGTATGCCGCTAAAATTGAGTTGTAGCTTCGCGTTTTTTTCGGGTGGGATCTGGAAACGATGGAGAAGTAAGCGGCTTTTATGAGGCTCGTAAATCAGGTCTGGAGGGTTTCCGATGATAAAGAATCTAATGTATATTGAGTTAAAATCAGGATATTCCGATGATGGCCCGGCATGGATCGGCTATGTAAAGACCTCAAAAACCAGAAAGACAGTCTATTTTAATGACCATGCTTTTCAAAAAGCCATCGGCGGTGGGGCGAACTACATAGATATTGAAACCGGTGACGGATATTGGATCACCGGTTTGAAAAAAGATGAGAGCAATCGCCATTGGGCGGGACACGGAAAAATCACGATCGACCGCAGAGCCGTTGAGGAATACCTTGCTTTGATTGGGGAAAAAGAATTGCCATTGAGCTTGTTTGAGGTGGCCGACATGGAAGATAAATTTCCTGTTGAAAGAGCAAATAAGCTATTGAACGGAATAAAGTGAAATCTTCCTCTCGCCTCTCCCTATATGTACCCTACACCAGCACCCACTTCACCAGAAGCAGCAGCCCCAGCCCCGGCAGGCCCAGAACACCCACCGTCAGTGCGTTGAACCAGTTGACGCCCAGCGTCAGCCCGGTCACCGGGGCGGTGCTGTTCAGCAGCCACAGGACACCCAGGCCCAGGACGCTGTTCAGCACCACCCGCAGCGCCAGCTTCAGCGGCTTGCGGAACAGCCGCACCACCGCCACCAGCAGGAACAGGCCCACCAGGGCCAGGGATACGATCTCTATGACGGACATACCTCTCCCCCCTTTATCGCGCCGGCAGCCACACAGGGCGGCGCGGACGGCTCTGTCTTCAGCACCGGCACCGCGTGCGGAATGCCGGAGGGCACACTTTGGCCATTCTGCTCCTTAATACGGCGCAACAGGTAGTTACTGCGGGCTTTCAGGGCGTTGATCTCGAAGATACAGGCGTCGATGAGCTCGCTGTCGCAGACATAGTCAAAGCGGATATAGGCCTCCTTCAACGCCTGGGTGGTGCTGTACAGTTCACGCTCCAGTTCACGGAGCGTCGGGTCTGTGCTGTGCTTCTTTGCCATAGGGTTCCCCTCCACATCAATATTGTACGTCCAGTTTACGCATTTATGCCCGGTTTCAAACAGGGGCGGCCTGTCCGCCCGGAAAGGACAGCTATGGAACAGGAATATTTCATGCAGCAGGCCCTCGCTCTGGCACAGGAGGCCGCTGTCCACGGCGAGGTGCCGGTGGGCTGCGTCATCGTCCGCAATGGTGAGATCGTGGGCCGCGGCCGCAACCAGCGGGAGGAAAAGCAGGCCGCCGTCTCCCACGCGGAGATGGAAGCCATCGCCCAGGCCAATGCGGCGCTGGGCAGTTGGCGGCTGGACGAGTGCGACCTGTATGTGACGCTGGAGCCCTGCCCCATGTGCGCTGGGGCCATTCTTAACGCCCGCATCCGGCGGGTGTACTACGGCGCCCGGGATGAGGTGATGGGCGCCTGCGGCGGCGTGCTGAATTTGTTTATGGAGGGCTTTCCCCGTCCGCCACAGCTGGTGGGCAATGTGTGCGGCGACGAATGCCGCGACGTTTTGCAGACCTTTTTCCGGGAAGTTCGGGAGAAAAACGCCGAGAATACGAATCGTTCGGCGAACATTGTTGAAGATTTCACAGAATTTTAATATTTGTAACCGAATTTTTTTCACATCTCCGCGATATCCTAATCATGCAAGAAACAAAAAACTTTTTTCATCTTCTCTCCCTGCCATATCTGCGGAGCGCCAAGCGGCACTCCGCTTTATGGTGTCCGGAGATATTTGCCCGCGCAAGCGGGTTTTTTGCTGCCCTATGGGGCTTTTCTTTTTGCGGGACTCATGCTATAATACCCCGCAGAACGACAAAAGGAGCGCGGAACATGGCCTCACCCCTGCTGCAAGGAAAACTGCATATCTCCGGCATGGACAGCTATGCCCCGGCGCTGGCCCGGCAGTGGCAGTTGGGACTGGAGACCATCGCCTTCTCCTATGCGCCTCTGCTGGATGATTCCGCCGCCCTGCCCCGGACGCGGGAGGAAATACACGGCATCAGCAGTCTGTGGCTCCACGGCCCCTTCGCCGAGCTGATCCCCTGCGCCATCGATCCGTTGGCCCGGGATGTAGCCATGCGGCGGTTCCGGCAGGCACTGGACGCAGCGCAGGCGCTGGGTATACGACGCATGGTATTCCACGGAGGCTTTATTCCCCATGTCTACTTTCCGGAGTGGTATGTGGAGCAGTCGGTGCGGTTCTGGCGGGAATTCCTGCGGGACGTACCGGCCGACATGACACTGGCGCTGGAAAATGTCATGGAGCCGTCGCCGGAGACACTGGTGTCCATCGCCGCTCAGATAGACGATCCCCGATTGGGGCTGTGCTTGGATGTGGGCCACGCCAACACCTGCGTCAGCGAAACGCCGCCCATGGATTGGATCGTGCCTATGGCCCCATGGCTGCGGCACGTTCACCTGCACAACAACCAGGGCGATACGGACCTGCACGCCCCGCTGGGACAGGGAAACATCCCCATGCGGCAGATCATCGACACGGTGCTGCACGCCGCGCCGGAGGCCACATTCACCATTGAAAATCAGGATGCCCTGCCGTCGCTGCACTGGCTGGCGGCGCAGGGATCTATCGAGGAACCGACATGACAGAAGCAGCATTGCAGCAGTATATATTCCATATCCGACCGGCCGACCGGGCGGCGATGGACGCAGCCCGGAAACGGCAGGCAGAGCTTGCCAAGCCGCCGGGGAGCTTGGGCGCACTGGAGGATATGTCCATCCGTCTGGCAGGCATCACCGGCCAGGTGTGCCCGAAAATGGACAGCTGCCGCGTGGCGGTGTTTGCCGCCGACAACGGCGTGGTGGACGAGGGCGTGTCCTGCGCGCCCCGGTCCGTGACCTTGCAGCAGGCCATCAACATGACCCGGCGCAGGACCGGGATGTCCGCTATGGCCGCCGCCTTCGGCGATGATGTGGCCGTCGTGGACGTGGGTATTGCCGCCGACGTGCCGGGCGTGGGCATTCTGGACCGGAAAGTCCGGCGAGGCACCGGAAACATCGCCGTAGAGGACGCTATGACCCGGCCGGAGGCGCTTGCCGCCATGGCCGCCGGCATGGAGCAGGCGGCGCGCGCCAGAGCCGACAGTATCACCGCCCTGGGCATCGGCGAGATGGGGATCGGCAACACCAGCACCTCCGCCGCGGTACTGTCCGTGCTGACCGGTGCGGACATCGAGGCCGTCACCGGCCGGGGCGGGGGACTGACAGACGAGGGCTTCGCCCGCAAGAAGGACGTGCTGCGCCGTGCGCTGACGCGTCGGGCTGTTGACAAGGACGATGTGCTGGATGTGCTGTGCGCCGTGGGCGGGCTGGATATCGCCGCCATGACCGGGGCTTTCCTGGGCTGTGCCCATGAGCGCATACCGGCAGCGGTGGACGGCTTCATCTCCGTTGTGGCCGCACTGTGTGCCGTTACGCTGTGCCCCGAAGTGCAGGACTATCTGTTTCTGTCCCACGACTCCTATGAGGTGGGCTACCGCCTGGCAGCAGACCGGCTGGGTCTGGAGCCCTGCCTGCATCTGGGAATGCGGCTGGGTGAGGGCAGCGGGTGTCCCCTGCTGTTCCGGGTATTGGAGGGCGCCTGTGGTGTAATGGCCGGCATGGCCACCTTTGCCCAGGCGGCCATACAGGATGACTACCTGGACGAAATACGCGCAGGCGACAGCTTTACGGTGGACAAGCCATGAGGATACTGCTGATCGGCGGCGGAAAAAGCGGAAAGAGCACCATGGCCCAACGCCTGGCCGCCGCACTGTCCGGGGACGCACCTCGGTATTATTGGGCCACCATGACCCCCCATGACGATGAGGACCTAGCACGTATCCACCGCCATGTGGCGGACCGGGCAGGCATGGATTTTATCACCGTCGAGCGCAGCTTCGATCTGCCCGCCGCCTTACCGGCACTGGACAGGCACGGTACGGTGCTGTTCGACAGCGTCACTGCCTGTCTGTCGGAGCAGATGTTCCCCGGTCCCGCACCGGACGCCGGCGCAGCAAATCGGGTACTGCGGGAGCTGCTGGATATCAGCCGTTACCTCGACCATTTTATCGCTGTGTGCGACGATATCTGGCACGGCGGCGAGGACTACCGGGACTGGACGGAAGTTTATGTTCGGGGCCTGGCGGATATCTGTCAAGGGCTGGCTGCGGAATTTGACGTGGTATGTGAGATGACGGCGGGCCTGCCCCACCTGTGGAAAGGAGAACTGCCCCGTGTCTGACTGGATATACGGCTTTTTCATGGCGTGGGGTATGTTCCTGACCATTCCCTGCCCTAAAAAAATATGGCGGGAGAGCGCCCGGCGAAAAATGCTGGCTTGTCTGCCCCTGATAGGGCTGATCGTCGGCGGCATATGGGCGTTGTGCGCGTGGCTGGGCAGCTTTTTGCCACAGCCGCTGGCTGCTCTGCTGTGCGCAGCAGCTCCCTGGCTGATCACAGGTTTTATGCATCTGGACGGCTATATGGATGTGTGCGACGCGGTATTGAGCCGCCGGGACCTGGAGACACGGCAGCGAATACTGAAGGATTCCCACTGCGGGGCCTTCGCGGTGATCTGTCTGGCGCTGCTGGTCATGTGCCAATGGGCGGTATTTCTGTCGGCGGAGGCGCTGCCCCTTTGGCCGCTGACGCTGATACCTGCGGCATCACGAGCCTGTGCAGCACTGGCCGTTCTGACACTGCGGCCCATGTCCACCAGCCAGTACAGCGCCATGACCCGCGGCGGCGCGCCGGTAGTATTTGCCGCCGTTGTGCTGGCGGCGGTGTGCGGGCTCTCCGCACTGCTGTGGGACAGCTTTGCTCCGTTGGCTGCGGCGGTGTGCTATTGGCTGGCGGCATGGTACGCTTTCCGGCAGCTGGATGGTATGTCCGGCGATGTGTCAGGCTTCGCCCTGACCATTGCGGAGTTAGGCGGTGCAGCGGTACTGGTGTTGTGGAGGTAAATATGATCCTGATCATTGGAGGCGCGTTCCAGGGAAAGCTGGCATACGCGCTGAAAGCATATAACTTAACAGAAAATGACGTATGCGATCTGGCAATATCCGATCCGGTACCAGGCTGCAAATGCTATCGGCATTTGGAGGCGCTGAGCCGCAGAAATAACGATATCACAAGGTTTTTGCCGCTGTTCGAGGACGCAGTCGTCATCGCCAGGCAGGTCAACGGGGGCATTGTGCCCATGGACGGTGCGGAGCGGGCATGGCGGGAAAACTACGGCGTGCTCTTACAGCACCTGGCGAAAAAAGCGAAACATGTGACGCGCGTTTTCTGCGGGATAGCGGAGGAATTGAAATGAAACTGACACTTTTGCGGCACGGGGAGACCGAGGGCAGCCAGAAAAATCTGTATTATGGCGCGGCGGATATCCCGGCGCTGCCGAAATCGCTGGAGGCCTTGCAGCAGAAAGCTTTGACCGGCGTATATCCCACGGCGGAGCACTACTACGTCAGCGGAATGACGCGGACGATACAGACGCTGCGGGCCATATACGGCGACGTGGCATACACGGTGCTGCCGGGGCTGCGGGAGATGGATTTCGGCGATTTCGAGATGCGGGCCTACGCCGGCGATCTGGAGCACGATCCACAATTTATTGTGTGGTGCGAGGACTCAGAGCACAATATGTGCCCCAACGGAGAGAGTGCGCCGCAGGTGCTGGCACGAAATCTGGCCGCGATACAGCCCGTTATCGACGCGGGGGAGGACGCGGTGTGCGTGATCCACGGCGGGGTGACGTCGGGACTGATGATGCACTGGTTCGGCGGAACGCGGTACGACTATCTGCTGGCACCCGGCGAGGGATATCAGGTTAGTTTTAACGAGAAAAAACCTGTAAGCTATTCGAAAATAATGTAATCTTTCTGCAAAGGAGTGGCAAAATGGAGCATATATACAGAACGAAGGGCACTTGCTCGCGGGAGATCTCCTTCGAGCTGGACGGAGACAAGGTGCGGAATGTGCACTTTGTGGGCGGCTGCGACGGCAACCTGAAGGCCGTGAGCAAGCTGGTGGACGGCATGAGCGTGGCGCAGATCGAGGCGCTGCTGCGGGGCAACACCTGCGGGCCGCGGAGCACCTCCTGCGCCGACCAGCTGGCGGTGGCGGTACAGCAGGCCTATGAACAGGAGCAGGCGCAGAAGTGACAAATATGTGCACACGGAGAAAAGCGGCCCTTTCGGGCCGCTTTTACGTTTATCTTACCAGACCGCGGGAGGCGGAATATTCGGCGTTTATCTCCGCCAACTCCTTCTCGCCGTCGATATAGGGTTGGTAGATACTGTCTACCCGGCCGCCGCCGGCGTTGCCGCAGCCATTGCAGCCGTCACAGGGGCTGCCGCAGGCGCTGAGGGCGCGGCGGACGATCTCCTCCCGCTGGGCGCGGGTGGTGTCCTTAATGAGCAGGGACTGCATGAAAAACGCTCCTCTCGTTTTTATAGGAAAGGCCGGACGGGGAGGGCTTCCCGGCCCTCCCCGCCGGGTCTGTCAGCCGGCCATGTCGAGCATATTCTCAATGAATATGCCGTAGCCGCGGGTGGGGTCGTTGAGCAGGACGTGGGTGACCGCGCCGACGATGCGGCCGTTCTGGAGGATGGGGCTGCCGCTCATGCCCTGAACGATGCCGCCGGTGGCGGAGAGCAGGGCGGGGTCGGTGATGCGGAGGAGCAGGTTGCGGGTGGGCTCGTCCGCGCCGTAGAGGCGGACGAGCTCCACACGGTACTCCCGCACATCGCTGCCGGAGACGGTGGCGAGGATGGTGGCGGGGCCGGTGGTGATCTGGCCGGCAGCGGCCACGGGGACAGGCGTGCCGCCGGAGAGGAAGTCCGGGTCGGCCACGGTGCCGAAAATGCCGCCGCTGCTGTTGACGGTGACGGTGCCCACATCGCGCTGGACGGAGAAGTCGCCCTTGAGCTCGCCGGGATCGCCCTTGGCACCCTTTTTCACCGCTTTGACGGTGGTCTCCATGATGGCGCCGGAGGCCAGAGGCATGAGCTGGGCGGTATCCACATCGGTGATGCCGTGGCCGAGGGCACCGTACTGACCGGTGGCGGGGTCGTAGTAGGTCAGGGTGCCGATGCCGGCCATGCTGTCGCGTATCCAGGCGCCCAGCTGCCAGACACCGTTATTTTCGCGGGCACAGGCGGTGAGGGCCAGAGCGTCCGCGCCGCGGCGGACGGAGAGGACAATGGGCGCGCCGGCCGTATCAGCCAGAAGGTCCTGGACCTGCTCGGTGGAGCCGACAGCGGCGCCGTCCATGGCGGTGATGATATCGCCCTGACGAAGGCCGCAGGCGCGGGCGGGCGTGGGGCCTTCGGCCAAAGCCACCACCAGGACGCCGTCCGCAAAGAGTTTGATGCCCACCGCCTGACCCAGGGGGATCACGGTGCGCTCCGCCGGGGCGGCCCAAGCCTGCTGCACGCAGAGGGAGAGGGCAAACAGCGCCGAGAGCAGCCAGGCGGAGAGACGATGGGAGGCGGGGATATGCCGTGTTTCATACAAGCGTCTCACCCCTTATTTTATTGTGATGTTTCCCGTTTTTGCCGTTGAACGGGCGAAAACGGGGTTTGTTTTGTCGCCGGTGACAGGGTTACTTTGTGTCAAAAGGGCGCAGAACATGAGGTGCAAATTCAGGGGGAAATGTGTAATTTTTTCTTTTGTTTTTTTGCGGGGGCTTTTTATGCGCCTGCGGGCGCGGGGAAATGGCAAAGGCACCCACAAGGGGTGCCTTTGCTGTATATTCGCCCGGTGCCGGGGTCAGAAACACCGGGGGAATACCTTTTTAATGCCGCTTTTTGGCGGTGCAGGCCAGACCGGTGAGGGACGCGAGGGCCAAACCGGCGTAGACGAGGACACCGGGGTCACCCGCTTTGGGGGAGCCGGGCGTATCCTCCGTCTTGGCGGGGGAATAATAGTAGTAGGCGCTCAGCTTGGTGCCCGTTGTGGCACCGCAGACGGTGCAGGTCTTGGGGGCGCTTGTGGTGGCGTCTTTCCAGTTGTGTTCCGCCTTGCCAATCTGCGTATGGCAGACAGAGCATTCATGCCAGTGGTTGTCCACATTGCTCTTCCATTCGGTTGTGGAATAGGTGTGGCCTGTCATATCCGCAGTCTTTACTTTTTCTTTTGTCTGCTGCGCAAACACTGAATTCGTAAACGTTGCGGTAAATGTGGTCAGTTCATCCAGCGTGCAGGAGCGATTTTGCGTTACTTGTTTCTGTGTGTTGACGGTTTCATTTTCAACATGTTGGCAAGCGGTGCATTTATGCTCCGCTTTGCAAGTCGTATAGTCTGTGGCCCAGGTGTAGGAGACGGCGCCGTAGGCGTGGACATGGGTCAGGTATAATGCACCATCATCCTTCTTTTGGACCTCGCAGTAACCGGTATCCGGTGTGAAGTGGCCTTTATCTGCGTCCGTGATCGCATGCGTCCCTTTTCCCGCGGCAATTTTTACGGACGCATCCTTTGTTGTAGCGACTGGGGTGGCGGTGGTTACGCCGATGCTGCTATTCTCTCCGGTCAATTCCTTTTCGATGACGATGGTAGCGAAATCATCTTCGTAATAATCCAAGTAAACATTGTTTTTGCTTCCGCTCTCTTTACTATCGCCCTTCCAGTTGCCGGAAATATTGACATTGCCGCCAACGGTCAGAGTGCCAGAATCAGAAACATAAATACCGCCTGCATTTCCAGTCTTCGTTACGCTGTTATTGGTAACACCGCCGCCGTAGATGCTAATGTTATTGCTGGTCGAGTATATTCCTCCGCCGCTTTTATTGGCGTGGTTTTCGGTAATGCTGCCGCCGTACATGGTGAAATTCGCGGTATTATCGCTCGTGCTCACTCCGCCGCCATAGTCAGCCTGGTTCTTGGTGATGTCACCGCCGTACATGGTGAAAGTCGCTCCATTGTGCACATACACTCCGCCGCCATTTACGCCCCATTGGGATGTATTATTATAGCCGTTTTGAGTAATGCGGCCGCCATACATGGTAAAGCTTGTATTCTGATACAGATACACTCCACTACCCTTATTTTGGGTAATACAACCGTTGTACATGACGAATATCTGTTGTTTTCCAGAGGTGTTATTCAAGCTCACACCAGTACCAGTACTTTCGCTATTCTCCACATGAGCGATTTTACCTTCACCTTCACAGTCGCAGAGGGTAAAGGTTGCATCTCTGCCCCACGGTGTCTGAATTACGTGAGAATAGTCGTTACTAATCGCATGCCCGTTAAGGCATAGGGTAACGCTGCCATTAACCTGAATTCCCCCATGCAGTATGAGGTCACCGTCAAGATAGTATGTTCCCCCTTGCAGTATATAGTCATAGTTTTCTCCGTTATGCTTTTGTGCTTCAGTCCCACCAATACACAGTACCCCATCATCGTTCATGGTGAGCGCCTTCTCAAAGGTCACGCTGCCATGGTTATTGCCATTATGTGCAGGGTCGGTGCATTTCGTACCCTCACAGACGCGGTGGCTGTGCCCCGACACTTCCGACGCGGAGGCGGTGACCACCGTGCAGAGCAGGGCGCACAGGCACAGGGTCAGGGTCAGGAGTAATTTTTTGTGGTTCATGATGTACGCTCCTCTCAAATATCGGGGGTCTTTCCAGTGGGGGCAGCGGGTATCTGTCTTCGCCCAGGCGAAGACAGAGGCGCACATGTGCGCCACCGGTGTTGACTTTAGTGGGTTTTTCCTTATAATGGAAGTATAACCCGTTCACCTGTGAACGAAGCAAGGGGTCAGGAGGGATTTTTTATGGCGGAGAACACAAAACAGTTTTTTCAGATCACGGAGGCGGCCCGGGCCTGCGGACTGTCGCGGAGCACGCTGATGCGGATGGAGGAGCGCGGGCTGCTGACGCCGGTGTTCACCGCGCCGGACAGCGGGCGGCGGTACTACGACAACCACAACGTGGCGCGGATCATGCAGATCGAGAAATTCAAGGCCATGGGGCTGGGGTCGAAGGAGATCGCGGACTATTTCGCGCAGGGCGGCGAGGCCGAGGTGCTGCTGGAGGCGCTGGAAACGCGGCTGCGGGACCTGCAGCGGAGCGTGGAGGAGATGCGGCTGCGGGCGGCGGAGGGCGAGAGCCTGTCGGTGCAGATGATGGAGCTGCCGGCGGTGACGTGCCGGATACGGTGGTGCGAGGGGCTGACCACGGCAGAGCGATACCGGGATATGTACGACTTCTATGGGGCGTGCGTGCGGAAGGGGTGCGTGCTGTCGGACGAGCCGCTGTTCACCATATCGGAGCGCACGGACTATCTGGAGGGATACATCGGGCAGGAGCCGTACCGCTACGGGGTGTGCGTGCCGGTGCGGAAGAACCGGGCGGCGGCGGACGCGGTGACGCTGGAGGCGTGCCGGGTGCTGTCGGTGCTGTACTACGGCGATTACAGCGGCGTGGACGAGGCGTGGCTGACGCTGGGGCGGGAGGTAAAGGCGCGGGGGCTGAAGCCCGCCGGCGCGCCGCGGGTGCTGGGCATCGTGGCGCCGTACACGGGGCGGGAGATCGAGACGCGGCGGTATTGCTCGCGGCTGGCGCTGCCGGTGGAGGAATAAAGGGAAGCGGGAGGCCTGCTGTGCAGGTCTCCCGCTTCTGTTATACAAATTTGTGAGGAAACAAATAGGAGAATTACCGGTTCAGGTACTCGACGGCGATGGCGGCCAGGCCGGTAACGCCGTGCTTGATGACCTCCTCGTTGAAGACGATCTTGCCGTTGTGGAGCGAGACAGCGTTCTCGCCGCGGCCGGCATCGACCATCATAAAGGCGGAGGGGGTACCGGTGAGCTTGCCGAAGAAGCTGAAGTCCTCGCTGCCGGAGAAGGGCTTGTCGATGAACTCCGCCTTGCCGCCGGCAGCGGTGACGGCCTTGTTGACCAGGTCGATCATGGCGGGGTCGTTGTACTGGAGCGCGTAGCCCTCCTCCAAATTGACCTCGATGTCGCAGTCGAAGGCGATGCCGATGCCCTTGCAGATGCGCCGGACCTCCTGAATGGCGGTGTCGCGGCCGGCGTCGCTGAAGCTGCGGAGGACGGCCACCATCCGCGCCTCGCCGGCGGTGATATTGACGGCGTCGCCGCCGGACATGGTGCCCACGGTGAGGACCGCGGTGTCCATGGGGTCGATGCGGCGGGAGACCACGGTCTGGAGGACAGTGATCAGGTAGCCGGCGCAGGCGATGGCGTCACGGGCGGTGTGGGGCGCGGAGCCGTGGCCGCTTTTGCCGTGGACGGTGATATGGAACAGGTCCACGGCGCTGGTGAAGTAGCCCTTATACAGCTGCATACGGCCCACGGAGTCATTCTCAGAGGGGCAGACGTGCTGACCGAAGATGGCGTCCACATGGGGGTTCTCCATCACACCGGCGGCCACCAGCGCCCGGGCACCGCCGGGCATCAGATCCTCGCTGGGCTCGAAGATCAGCTTGACGGTGCCGGCGAACTGATCGCGCATATGGCACAGCGTCTTTGCGGCGCCCAGAAGCATGGTGGTGTGCAGGTCGTGGCCGCAGGCGTGCATAATGCCCTCGGTCTCGCTGGCAAAGGGCAGACCGGTTTCCTCGTGAACGGGCAGGGCGTCGATATCGGCGCGGAGCGCCACGCACTTGCCGGGGCCCTTCTTGCCGTGGATCAAAGCCACCACGGCGGTGGGCAGAGGCTGCCGGATCTCGTCCACGCCCATTTTCTCCAGCTCACTGCGGATGAGGGCGGAGGTGCGGACCTCGTGCATACCCAGCTCCGGATGGGCGTGGATATCGCGGCGGATAGAGACCAGCTCGTCGAAGATGGTATCGACGAAGGAACGAATATCAGACATGGAAAAGCACTCCTTTCAAATGAGCCGGGCTCACAGCCAACTGCTCATAACGCCGGCCACCAGCACGGAGGTGATGGACACGGTGACCATGCCGGCCACCAGCATCTTGGGCATGATCTGGGCGTTGATGGCGGCCTTTTCCTCGGCGGTGGTGCCGGTGGACTCAGAGACCTCGTTGGAGATGATGACCGTGCCGGGGAAGCCGAACAGGCAGGAGCTGCCGATGGCCATGGACATCTGCCAGCTGTAACCGAAGATCTTGCCCACGAGGATGGAGACGACGGAGAAGGCCACGGTGCCGATGACCACGCAGACCAGCAGGGGCACCACCATGCCGCCCACCATCTCCGGGGTAGCAGCGGCCAGATTGGTGAAGATGGACAGGGTGATGATGGGCATCACGATGCCGGTGGCGTGCGCCTTGCCCAGCGCGTCCTCATCCAGGAAGCCCAGCTCCTTGCAGAGCACACCGAAGATCAGGCACCAGACCAGCTTGTTGATGGCATCGTGGAACAGGCTGGACACCCACACGGACAGCAGCGCAACAAGGATGACCTTGGCGATGATGGCGTTGGGGGTGTTGTACTTATCGGGCAGGGCGGGGATCAGCTTCTTACGGGCAGCGGCGGCGTTCTGGGCCGCGGCGGCACCGGCGTCCACCTGGAGCGTGCCGGCGTCGATCTGGGCCTTGATGCGCTTGGCCTCGCTCTTGAGGCACAGGGAGGCCACGGGGTAGCCCACGAAGCCCTGGGCGCACATGACCAGGGTGGCGAACACCGCCAGGTCAGGCAGGTTGGCTTTGTTGGCCATATCCTGCATGGTCAGGGTGGCGACAACGCCGCCGGAGAGAATGGGCGCGCCCACCAGAGCGAAGCCGCGGTCGATGATCAGCTGGCCGATGAAGAACACGGCAGCAGAGATGGCGATGCAGGCCACAGCGGAGATGATGACGGTGCGCCACTGGGCGCCGAAGTCGCGGAGCCGGATGGTGGTGCCCAGGTGCACCAGCAGCATGGTGACCAGCAGGCCGGCCATGCTCAGAAGGGTGGAGTCAGCAAACAGGGTGGTGGGGAAAACGCCGGTCCAGAAGCCTGCCAGGAATACGACGGAGGCCACCAGCAGCATGGATACGATGGCCTTTGTTTTCGCGGAGATCATGTCTCCTACGGCGAACACCACGAAGATGACAGCCGCTGAAATGATTGCAGTCATGATTTTCTTCTCCTTTTGTTTTGAAATAGGGGGCAACAGGGATGATGGGGTAAATTGAAAAGCGGCTCCGTCTGAAAGACGAAGCCGCTTCACACACATGGAAAATGGGAAAGACGGGTTCAATTCTTTACAGCCGGCGTTTGGTATCGGGAGGTAAAATAGGCGTACCAATAAAAGCCCCAGACGGAGCTGGTGCCGGCATAATAGGAGACAGCGGCATGGTTCGCGGCCATGTCGTTATGAAGCATATCGCGCTGCATCATGTGACGTGCCATGTGGGGTCTCCTTTCCGCCGGTGGTCGGCTGTTTTTTATGTTGGCGTTATCTTAACGCCGCGGGGTACAGAAGTCAACCGTTAGATAGACCATACTTTCGCAATTAAAAGCGCTAAATTTTTGTGAAAACTGACAGCCGCCGACATGGCGGAACCGGATGGCGGCGGGAATATGCAAAATTCCCACCGGTATGGTATGGTTTTTGTGAAAGGTGACAATGGACTTTGCGCGGGACGGGACAGTATAATGTTATGTAAGATTTCCGGAGAAGGAGAAAACGCATGAACAGCACGCTGCACACCATAAACTGCGCCTGTTGTACGTCCGCCTGCTGCGCGGGCGTGTGTTGTCGTGCCCATGGGCGCTGTGCGTTTTCTGCTGAAAAGGCCCTGTAAGCGGGCCGTGATACCTGTACACACAGGCGGCGGAGGATGCGGGCGCATCCTTCGCCGTTTTATTTTGAGAGGAGACAAGGACTATGACTTCCAACGCGGAGATCGCCAAGGCGATGGCGGAAAATATGACACACGCGGCGGTGCCGTTGTACGGCAAAAAGCTGCGGCTGCCGGACAGGGGTGCCATCATCGGCATCATCAAGGAGTTTCGGCGGCTGCTGTTCCCGGCATATTTCGGTGACGCGCAGCTGATGGCGCTACCGCCGGAGAACTACGCCGCACTGCTGCTGGAGCGTATCGAGACGGCGCTGACGGCACAGGTGGCGCTGGCGCTGCCGGAGGACCAGGCCTTTGCCGCGGCGGCGCTGACCCATGAGATACTGGAGCAGCTGCCACGCATACAGCAGACACTGATGACGGACATTGAGGCCACGTTTGACGGCGATCCGGCAGCGGCGGACAAGGAGGAGATCATTTTCGCCTATCCGGGGCTGTTCGCCATCTTCGTATACCGCATTGCCCACGAGCTGTACCTGCGGCAGGTTCCCATGATCCCCCGGATGATGACGGAGTACGCCCACAGCCGGACGGGTATCGACATCCACCCCGGCGCGCAGATCGGGCCGTGGTTCTTCATCGACCACGGCACAGGCATCGTTATCGGCGAGACGACGGTGATCGGCAGCCATGTGAAGCTGTATCAGGGTGTGACGCTGGGCGCACTGTCCCCCCGGGCGGGCCATGCCAGCCTGCCGGGAAAGCGGCACCCCACAGTGTGCGACTATGTGACTATCTACTCCGGCGCCTCCATTCTGGGCGGCGAGACGGTGATCGGCGAGCACTCGGTGGTGGGCGGCAATGCGTTCCTCACCGGGTCGGTGGCGGACAACACGCGGGTGGTCATCACGGCGCCGGAGACGGTATTCAAAAACGCGGAGTGACCGCGCAGGAGGGAAAAGGACGGCTGCAAGGCCGTCCTTTTATGCTGCCGCAGCGCAGGCACCCGGCTATTTGCATAGTTTTTGGCGCGGAATTTCAGCGTATCGACGAGTACCGCGGGGAAAAACGCCGCTTGTCAGGGATGGACGCCATGTATTATAATATTTGATAGAATACAGTGCAAGGAGGCGCAGCTATGGGGCGCATCAGCAAGGAAAACTACTATCTGGATATTGCGGAGACGGTGCTGGAGCGCGCCACCTGTCTGCGCCGGGTATACGGGGCCATCATCGTGAAGAACGACGAGATCATCTCCACCGGCTACAACGGCGCGCCGCGGGGACGAAAGAACTGCGTGGACATGGGCTTCTGCACCAGGGAGGCCATGCAGGTGCCCCGGGGACAGCGGTACGAGCTGTGCCGCAGCGTTCACGCCGAGGCCAACGCCATTATCTCCGCCAGCCGCCGGGATATGGTGGGCAGCACCCTGTATCTGGTGGGCAGGGACGGCCGGACCGGGGCGCTGCTGGGCGACGCCACCAGCTGCGCCATGTGCCGCAGGCAGGTGATCAACGCGGGTATCAGCAAGGTGGTCATACGGAAGACGGATACGGAATTTGAGGTCGTGGACGTGCAGGACTGGGTGCAGCAGGAGGATGACGTGCCCGCACTGTAAAGAAGGGCTATCCGGCCGAAGGGCCGATAGAATACAACAACTGAACAAAGGAGAATGTGTGATGCTGAACGACTCTAAGATCGCCGCCTACACGGCGATACTGCAGGAGGAGCTCCTGCTGGCCACAGGGTGTACAGAGCCCATCGCCGTCGCGTACTGTGCCGCAAAACTGCGCGAGGTGTTGGGCGGAAAACCGGAAAAGATCCTGGCTGAGATCAGCGGGAACATCCTGAAGAATGTGAAGTCCGTGGTCGTCCCCAACACAGGAGGACGCCGGGGCATCGACGCCGCCATCGCCGTGGGCATAGTGGCCGGCGACGCCGACGCAGAGCTTCAGGTCATCGCCAACGTGACGGAGGCGGATGTGGCTGCCATCCAGACGTATCTGGACAGCACCGACATCCGCGTGACCTGTCCCGAAACGCCGTGTCTGCTGGATATCAAGCTCACCGGCTGGCGGGAGGGGCATCACGCCTGCGTGCGGGTGGCCAACAACCACACGAACATCATCTACATGGAGCGGGACGGAGATATCCTGCGGGAGCTGCCGGTCACGGGCAACGCCGAGGACCATTTACAGGACAAGTCCGTGCTGAACGTCAGAGACATCATCACATTCGCCGAAACTGTACCTATAGACGCCATCCTGCCCACGGTGGGACGGCAGATCGAGAAAAACACCGCCATCGCCGCCGAGGGGCTGCGAAACAGCTGGGGCGCCAACATCGGCTCCACCCTGCTGGAGAGCAGTCAGGACTGGGCGACACAGGCGCGGGCATGGGCGGCCGCCGGCTCGGACGCACGGATGAACGGCTGCGAGATGCCGGTGGTCATCGTATCCGGCTCCGGAAACCAGGGCATCACCGCCTCGGTGCCCGTATGGAAATACGGCAAGCTCATGGGCGCGGATGACGACACCATCCTGCGGGCGGTGTGTCTCAGCGACCTGATCACCATACACCAGAAGACCGGCATCGGGCGGCTGAGCGCCTACTGCGGCGCGGTCAGCGCCGGTGTGGGCGCGGGCTGCGGCATCGCGTGGCTGCGGGGCGCGGACTGTGAGGGCATCAGCCACACGCTGGAAAACGCGGTGGCCATGATCTCCGGCTGTATCTGCGACGGTGCCAAGGCCAGCTGCGCCAGCAAGATCGCCATGGGCGTGGACTGCGGCATCTTGGGCTACGACATGTACGCCGGCGGCAACAACTTCCGCCCCGGCGACGGCATTCTGGGCGCTGATGTGGAGGACACCATCCGGAATGTGGGCGTGCTGGCCGCACAGGGCATGCGGGAGACCGACCGGGTGATCCTGAAGATCATGACGGAGTGAAGCAGCAGACAGCCCCTCCGGCTAAGGCCGGAGGGGCTGCTTTTTGCTTATCCGTCGAATACCTGAAGGGCGGTCTGGCGGAGGGAGTAGGCGTCGCTGCCGTAGCTGTGCCAGAGGGCGGCGGCGTCCCGGAAGGGATAGACCGGGGCGGTCTGGCAGACATAGTTGGCCCAGCTTTCGATGACCCAGCTGTCCTCACCGCGGAGGGCGTCGTAGAAAACGTAGGCGCGGGCGTGTTCGGCGTTCCGGGGGAACGACCAGCCGGCGGTGATCCGCTGGGTCTGGCGGGTGCCGAAGAGATCGCTGACCTGCTGACTGCCGCTCTCCAGCGTGTGGAAGGGAGCGGCCTGCGCCGTGCCGTTTCTCTCGCAGAGGACGCGGCCGCTGACATGGCCGCCGGGGAACCAGCCGTCCTGCGTCTGCCACGCCGGCCACAGCTCCAGCATCTCTGTGTAGGGGCTGGGCGGGGCGGCGCAGGTCAGGTGGTGGATATAGACGAAGCGGGCGGCGCCATTCTCCGCCGGAAGCTCCACCGCCACATGGCGCATGGTCTGCTCCAGCGTGTCGTAGACCCGATAGACATAGCGGTAAGTGCGGTTTCCGGCGTCGTCGGTTTCCGTGAGGGTGCGGTCGTATTGCAGCGTGTGCGGCGGGTCGCTGAGGAAGCGGGAGAGCGTCACCTTCCGGTAGGCGGTGCTGCTGTACAGACGCTCCGTCTGGTGATAGACCCGGACGGCACCGGAGAGCTGCGTCACCTCGTCGGCGGTCAGGTCGTCCAGGACGTCGGCGGGGAAGCCCTTTTCCAGCAGGGACTGGCGGATGGACGCGTCCTGGGGGGCGTCCTGCCGGGGCTGCCAGTCCATGGGATAGCGCTGGCCGAGGAACATGGCCAGCAGTACCGCCGCCAGCAGCGCGCCCAGCGCGCCCCACAGCACCGCGCTGTCCGACAGGCGCACCGGCGCGGCGGTGATGGCGTAGCCGGTGTCCGTCAGGGAGCGGGACAGCCTGACCATGCTGCGCAGCAGGAAGAGATAGAGCGCCAGCAGCGGCAGCACCAGCAGCCAGCCCTCCAGCCCGATCAGCGCCAGCGCCGTCAGCGCCGCGTAGAACACGGCCATAGCCCCGGCGGCGGGGGCGGCGGGCTTTTCGGCTCCGGCGGCGCGGGACACGCCCACCATGCCCCGCCAGAGGCAGACGTACAGCGCCAGCGTCACCGGGATGTGGACGTAGGCGAGGGTGTTCCCCACATCCACCGGCAGGGCGACAAGCACATCTCCCGCGAAGCGGATGGCCAGCGCCAGCAGCGACAGACGATAGCCCCAGCGGAGGGGGGCGTTCTCCCACCGCAGGGTACGGAAGCCCAGCACCAGCAGCACCGCGCCGATGGCGGGCAGAAGTACGTCCAGCCAGAGGAAATTCAGTGTGATGGTGGTCAGCCCCATGCCCCAGAGGATGCGGTCCATGGCCGTGCGCCACGGGGTGATCTCTCCGTCGGCGGGCGGCGGCAGGGCGGCGGCGTCCTCGCGGAGCAGCTCGTCAAAACGCAGGTCATCCGTCACAGAAATCACCTCCCAACTGTTGGCGCAGGCTTTGCCGCAGGCGGTACAGCCGCCCCTCCACGGCCCGCTCCGTCAGGCTCAGCTCGGCGGCCATCTGGGCGGTGGACTGGCAGTAGTAGTATTTCCGGTAGAACAGGTCGCGCTCCTGCACCGGCAGGGCGGCGATAACGGCGCGGAGTCTGGCGCGCTGCTCCCGGCGGAGCACCTCGTCCTCGGCGCTGCCGTCCCCGTGGGGCACGGTGTCCTCCAGCGGGGCGTCCTCCGTTCCCTTGGCGCGGGCGCGGTTCAGGGCGGCGTTGCGGGTCAGGGCGGTCAGCCAGCCGTTCAGGCTGCCCTTTGCCCCGTCGAAGCTCCCCGCCCCCTGCCAGATGCGCAGGGATATGTCCGCCAGGCACTCCTCCCTGTCCCGCTCATCCGGGAGGATGGGACGCAGGACATAGAGGAACAGCGGCGTGAAACGCCGCAGCAGCGCCTGCAGGGCTGCCTCGTCACCGCCGGCGATGCTCGCCATCAGTTGTCTGTCGTCCACGCGCTCCCTCCTCCCTGTGGTTTCTTCTGTATGATACACTATTTTACCAGAAATCCCACGGAGAAACAGCATAAAAAACAAGACCGGCGACGCCGGTCTTGTTTTTTATCACACAATTACTCGGTCACGAAGGGCAGCAGGGCGATCTGACGAGCGCGCTTGATGGCCTCGGTGAGCTGGCGCTGATGCATAGCGCAGGTGCCGGTGGTACGGCGGGGCAGGATCTTGGAGCGCTCGGAGATGAAGCGGCGCAGCTTAGCGGCGTCCTTGTAATCGATGCACTCGCACTTGTCCACGCAGAACTGGCAAACCTTCTTGCGGCGCTTGCCGGCACCGCGAACGGGTCTATTTTCGCGTTCCATAGCCATGGAAGTTTCCTCCTTTATAAAATGTCATGTGCCTTGCACATCAGAACGGCAGGTCGCCGTCCTCTTCATCGATCTCGGAAAATCCGGAGCCGCCCACGGGCGCAGCGTAACCGCCGGCAGGAGCGGAGTAGCCGCCGTTATTGCCGCCGTAGCTGTTGTTGGCGTAATTGCCGCCGCTGCTGCCGTCGCTGTCGCGGCGGGAGTCGCCGAAGTAGACATTGTCGGCCACGACCTCGGCGCTGCGGCGGTTGTTGCCCTCCTTGTCCTGCCAGGCGCGGATCTGGAGCCGGCCCTCTACCACGGCCATACGGCCCTTGGTAAAGTACTTGGCCACGAACTCCGCGGTGGCGCGCCAGGCGACCACATCGATGAAGTCCGTCTCCTTCTCGCCGGACTGTGTCTTGTAATCACGATCCACAGCCAGAGAGAAGCTGGTGACGGGGGTACCGGACTGCGTACGGCGCAGCTCCGGGTCACGGGTCAGGCGACCCATGATAAAGATCTTGTTCAGCATTGCTGTACTCCCTTACTCGCCCTTGCAGACGATCATGGAACGCATGATACCCTCGGTAATGCCCAGGATACGATCCAGCTCCTTGGGGAATTCCGGGCCGCTGGTGAAGCTCATCAGCACATAATAGCCCTCGGTCTTGTAGTCGATCGCGTAAGCCAGACGACGCTTGCCCCACTCATCGACTACCACGTCGGTCGCGTTCTGCTCTGCCAGGGACTGGAACTTTGCCACGGTGGCGGCAACAGCCTCCTCACCCTGTGCAGGGTCGATGATGTAAACGACCTCGTAGTTGGCGGAAATCTTAGCCATACTTTTGCACCTCCTTTTGGACAAATGGCCCTCATTCTCAGATGAGAGCAAGGATATGCTTGCAGACGCAAGCCATATTATTATACCGGAAGCACGGCAAAAGTCAAGATATTTTTGCGATTTTGGTACTTTTGGGGCGGTGTGCGCCGGAAACGCCTGTGTGTCCTCCTGCGGCGCACAAATTTGAAAATTTTGTTTGCCATACGCCTTGCACGGAGCAAAACGGTGTGATAAAATTTACCTATATTGAATGAGGAGGCGCATTTTATGATCTCCATGGCCATGCTGCACGACGCACAGCGGGTGCTGAAGCCCGTCATCAACCGGACACCGGTGATCCCCACCAAGGGGCTGGTGCCGGGGTGCGCGTTCTATCTGAAGGCGGACTGCCTGCAAAAAACCGGCGCGTTCAAGCTGCGGGGCGCGTACTACAAGATCGCCACCCTCTCCGACGAGGAGAAGGAACGGGGCGTCATCGCCTGCTCCGCCGGTAACCACGCCCAAGGCGTGGCCTTCGCCGCCCGGGATATGGGCATCAAGGCCACCATCTGCATCCCGGAGGGCGCGCCCATCTCCAAGATCGAGGCCACCCGCAGCTACGGCGCCAACGTGGTACTGGTACCCGGCGTGTACGACGACGCCTATGCCGAGGCGGTGCGCCTGCGGGACGAGCAGGGGCTGACGTTTATACACCCCTTCAACGATTACAGCATTATGGCCGGACAGGGCACCATCGGCCTGGAGATCCTGGAGCAGCTGCCGGACGTAGATATGATCTTCGTGCCCATCGGCGGCGGCGGACTGATCGCGGGGCTGGCCTACGCGGTGAAGAACCTGAAGCCCCAGTGCCGCATTATCGGCGTACAGGCCGCCGGCGCGCCCAGCATGGCGGAGTCCCTGAAGGAGGGGAAGATCATCACCCTCAGCAGCGTGGACACAGTTGCCGACGGCATCAAGGTCAAGACTCCCGGCGACCTGACGTTCGATATGTGCCGGGAGTATGTGGACGAGGTGGTGACGGTCAGCGAGGGTGAGATCGCCAGCGCCATCCTGACGGTGCTGGAAAAGCAGAAGCTGGTGGCCGAGGGCGCAGGCGCCGTGGGCATCGCCGCCGCCATGTACCACAAGGTGAACACCGAGGGCAAAACGGTGTGCGCTCTGCTGTCCGGCGGCAATGTGGACGTGACCATGCTGGAGCGCATTCTGACCCGGGGCCTTGCCAAGGAGGGGCGGACAGTGAGCTTCTCCACGGTGCTGCCGGACCAGCCCCACGCGCTGGCGTCGTTCCTGGAGGTGGTGTCGTCCCTGGGCGCCAATGTGCTGGACGTGAACCACGAGCGCCGCAACACCAAGGCCGCCATCGGCTCCTGCGTGGTAAATCTGTCGCTGGAGACCCGGGACAAGGCCCATATTCAGGAGATCTTCGGCTCCCTGCGTCGAAAGGGCTATGTGGTAGAGGAGCAGTGAATACAGACGCGGCCCCCGCCAGCGGCGGGGGCTGCGTCTGTTTACACTATGACCGGTGTGGTACGGTAGTCCTGGCCGGGGGTGGCCTGGGTCAGATCCGGGCGGGCCAGCACATACAGGTCGGTACAGCGGGACTCCAGAGTGAACAGCTCCTCCGCCGCCGGCCCCAGCGCCGGAACGTCGGCAGGCTTCGTCAGCACCGGGGCACCGGCATCCCGCAGACAGCGCAGATGAGCGCGGCCCGCGGCCGTGGCAGCCAACACGCGGAGGTAGGGCACACGCTCCGGCGCAGGCGGTAATTGCAGGTAGGCGCTGAGGACCATGCGGCGCAGGCGGGCAAGGGGATAGCGCTTGGTTTTTGCAGCGGAGAGCAACTCCGCCACGGTGCAGGCGTCGCGGGATGCCTGATACAGCCGGTGGTACAGGCCCTCGTTTCCCGGGTCGTAGGGACGCCAATCCGCCTCGGTCATGGCACGGAGGCGGGCCAGTATCGCGCGCTCACAGAGGGCGCCGTCGGCAATGCGGCCTGCGGCCAGCTCACGGCGGAGGACGTCCGCCGCCGGGGTGGGCATATAGGCACAGGCGGCCTCCCCCCTGCCCTGCCGCAGCAATTCACGCAGATAGGAGGCCGAGGCGGTATCCCCCTCCGGAGCGCCGTCATGGCCGGCACCCTCACGGCGGAGTGTGCATGGCGTCATGGTACTGCGGGTATGGCGCAGGGCGCGGAGGTACTCCACGGCCAGGGTGTTGTTGGGACTTTGCAGAAGGGCGGCGGCAGCATTGTCCAGCAGGGATGCGGCGGCAGCCTGACGACGGGCGGCGAAGGTCAGGCCCAACTCCGGCGCGGCGGTAAGGTGATCGGCAAAGGTGGGGCTGTCCAGGCAGTCGGCCAGACACCGCAGGGCGGGCAGATCCCCGCACTCGCTGCCGAACAGGAGGGTATCGGCCCCGGCAAGGGCCAGCAGCCGCACGCCGCCGCGGGCGAAGGTCTCCGCCGGGGACATGGCCCAGGGCGTGGGGAGCTCCAGCACCAGGTCAGCGCCGCAGCGGACCGCCATCTCGGCGCGCGCCGTTTTGGACAGGGCGGCGAAGCTGCCCCGCTGGGTGAAGGAGCCGCTCATGGCGCAGACCACCGTGTCCGCGCCCAAGGCGCGGGCGTGGGAGAGAAGGCGGGCGTGTCCCCTGTGGAGGGGGTCAAATTCGCAGACGATACCGATGACCATGATGTGCTCCTTTCGTTTTTTTATCATTTTACAAGGAAACGCAGCGAAATGCAACTTGACATTCTGCCGCCGGGGTATTTACAATGGAGAAAACGGGAAAAGTGAGGGTTTGCTGTATGCTGACTGGATTGCTGTACGCCATGAAGGGCGAGATCGAGAGCCTGCTGCCGGAGGGCGCGGAGCCGGAAAAAACGGTGGCGGGCGTGCCCTTCTACCGGATACGGGAGAACGTGGTCGCCTGCTGCGGCGGCGTGGGGAAGGTAAACGCTGCCATGGCCACCCAGCTGTTTATCGACCTGTACGCGCCGGGACGGATCGTCAACGTGGGCGTTGCCGGGTGCTTTGAGAACGTGCCGATCGGGACGCTGGTGCTGGCGGATCGGTTCATGCAGCACGACGTGGATACGTCGGGCATCGGCGACCCGGTGGGGCTGGTGTCCACGGTGAACCGGATAGACTTCCCCACCGCCGAGCTGGAGAAGGCAAAGGACGCCATGGACCGGGCCGGGTACGCCTACCGGGTGGGCAGCGTGGCCACCGGCGAGTGGTTCGCCACGGAGTGTGACCGGGCGCGGTGGATCGCCGAGACGTTCCACCCCCTGCTCATTGAAATGGAGGGCGGCGCGGCGGCACAGGTGTGTTACCGCAACGAGGTGCCGTTCATGGCGCTGAAGTCCGTATCCGACTGCGTGCTGGAGCACCATGATTTCTATTTTAACTTCCCGGAGGCCATGAAGGACCTGAACAGGGTCGCTATGGCGTTCCTGGACGGACTGGAGGGCTGAACATGGAACGTATCGCCAGCTTTACGGTGGATCACGACGTGCTGGTGCCGGGGCTGTATCTCAGCCGGCAGGACGGAGACGTGGTGACGCTGGACCTGCGGTTCAAAAAGCCCAACACCGGTGACCTGCTGACCAACGCGGAGATGCACTCGGTGGAGCACGTGATCGCCACACTGCTGCGGAACAGCCCGGAAAAGGACGCGGTGGTGTACTTCGGCCCCATGGGGTGCCAGACGGGATTCTATTTCCTGTTTGACGGGAAGCAGTTGACACTGGCCCAGGCCGTGACACTTGTGCAGCGGGTGTTCGCCCAGGGGGCGGTATTTGAGGGCGAAATGCCAGGAAAAAGCGCAAAGGAGTGCGGCAACTACCGCAATCTGGACGTGGAGCTGGCGAAGACGTGCTGCGCGTTCTATACGGAGATTATTTCCGGGTGGAACCAGGAGAAACTGGCCTATCCCACGGCGTAAAGCGGGAAATTTTTGCGAAAACAGGCAAAAACAGCGTCTTTCCCTGTTGACAAGGGAGACAGACGCTGTTATACTTGATAAGCCGCTTTGAATGGGTAAGCAAGCGCCGGCTTGTCCGGCCGCCCCCGACAGCGAGTCCGTAATTAAGGAAAGGTAGGTGCAACAAGGTTATGCAGGCTATTATCGTTACCGGCGGTAAGCAGTACAACGTCAGCGAGGGTGACACTCTGTTCATCGAGAAGCTGGACGTGAATGCTGGCGACGCCGTGGTGTTCGATCAGGTTCTGGCCATCGTCGATGGTGAGAACACGAAGTTCGGCACTCCCGTGGTGGAGGGCGCGAAGGTGGACGCCACTGTGGTCAAGAACGGCAAGGGCAAGAAGATCCGTATCTTCAAGTATACCCCCAAGAAGGGTTACCGCAAACGGCAGGGTCATCGTCAGCCGTACACCAAGGTCGAGATCGGCAAGATCACGTTCTGAGACGGCAATGACCACTGTGACATTCCTCACGGAGGAATCGCGTATCGTCGGGTTTGAGGTCAGCGGACACAGCGGCTATGCCGACGCGGGCGAGGACATCGTCTGTGCCGCCGTCACCAGCGCCATACGGCTGGTAGAGGCCACCGTGAACGACGTGATGGGGCTGTGCGCCGCCGTCAAGGTCAATGAACGGGAGACCAGCATCACGCTGCGGCTGCCCGGCGGGCTGGCGTCCGACGCCGAGAGCACCTGTCAGAATTTGCTGACGGGGCTGATGGTGTATCTGGCACAGCTCCACGACGAGTATCCCGACAACATCGAAGTTATGGAGGCGTGAGCCTTCTTCCTCGATCATCTTACAGAAAGGATGGTACTTGAAAATGCTGAACATTTCTCTGCAGTTCTTTGCCCATAAAAAAGGTATGGGCTCCACCAAGAACGGCCGTGATTCCGAGTCCAAGCGCCTTGGCCCCAAGCGCGCTGACGGGCAGTTCGTGCTGGCTGGCAACATTCTGGTGCGTCAGCGCGGCACCCACATCCACCCCGGCACCAACGTGGGCAAGGGTACCGACGACACCCTGTTCGCCAAGGCGGACGGCGTTGTCCGCTTCGAGCGTCTGGGCAAGGACCGCAAGCAGGTCTCTGTTTACCCCGCGGAGTAATTGGTATTTGAAAAGCCTCCCGCCGATGGCGGGAGGTTTTTTGTTGACCTTTTTACTCCTTTCGGGTAAAATAGAAGCAAAATGGAGAGATAGGCAAGTTTTCAGATAAAGCGAGGTAGCACCATGGCAAATGGATTTATCGATAAGGCGCGGATCACCGTGCGGGCCGGCAATGGCGGCAACGGCGCGGTGGCCTTCCACCGGGAAAAATATATTGCGGCGGGCGGTCCGGACGGCGGCGACGGCGGCAGCGGCGGCTCCATCATCCTGAAGGTGGACGACAATATGTCCACACTGATGGACTTCCGCTACAAGCGCAAGTATGTGGCCGGCAACGGCGTGGACGGCCAGGGCGGCCGCAAGACCGGCAAGGACGGCGAAAGCCTGACCATCAAGGTCCCCCGGGGCACGCTGGTGCGCGATGCCGAGAGTGGCGAGATCATCAAGGATATGTCCGACGACAAGCCCTATGTGCTGTGCAGGGGCGGCCGGGGCGGCTGGGGCAACCAGCATTTCGCCACCCCCACCCGGCAGGTGCCGCGGTTTGCCAAGGCGGGTCTGCCCGGCGAGAGCCACGACGTGATATTGGAGCTGAAGCTGCTGGCGGACGTGGGGCTGGTGGGCTTCCCCAACGTGGGCAAAAGCACGCTCTTGAGTGTGGTCAGCAAGGCCCACCCGAAAATTGCCAACTACCACTTCACCACCCTGTACCCCAATCTGGGTGTGGTGTACGTGGACGAGGGCGTCAGCTTCGTCATGGCGGACATCCCCGGCATCATTGAGGGCGCCAGCGAGGGCGCGGGTCTGGGCCACGATTTTCTGCGGCACATCGACCGGTGCCGTCTGCTGGTGCATCTGGTGGACGTGTCCGGCAGCGAGGGGCGGGACCCCATCGCGGACTTTGACGCCATCAACGCGGAGCTGAAGGAGTACAGCCCGGAGCTGGCTACACGGCCGCAGATCGCCGTGGCCAACAAGACGGATCTTCTGATGGACACGGCGCAGCTGGATGCCTTCCGCGCCCATGTGGAGGCGCTGGGCTACGAGTTCTTTGCCATGTCCGCCGCCACCCATCAGGGCACGCGGGAGCTGGTGCAGCACATCGCCCGGCGGCTCAGCGAGCTGCCGCCGGTGACCGTGTACGAGCCGGAGTACGTACCCAAGCCGCCGGTGATCGACACCACAGAGCCCCTGCACATCGAACGGGAGGACAACACCTGGCTGGTGGAGGGCCCGTGGCTGCAGAGGCTCATGGGCAACATCAACTTCTCCGACTACGAGAGCCGCATGTACTTCGACAAGATGCTGCGGCAGAGCGGCCTGTTCGACACGCTGGAGCAAATGGGCATTCAGGACGGCGACATCGTCAGCATGTACGATCTGGAATTCGAGTATCAGAGATGAACATACAGCGCCCCCGGCATTAGCCGGGGGCGCTGTTTTTCTGAGCTGTTCATTCAGAAAGCGGCGGGACGGGAGTTTGTCTGGATGTCCGCGGCGGCCTGCTTCAGCTGGCGCAGATCACGGATATCGCGGCGCTGCTGGAGCTGGGTCTGCATCTCCGGGGACAGAGCGTAGAAGTAGTCGTAGGCCGCGGCCTCGTTGTTCAACAGGTCGGTCAGCGTCTCATACTGCATGAAAAAGCACCTCCGTGCCTAGTGTGCGCGGAGGTGCTTGTCTTATGCGTCAGACGGTCTTTTCAAAGTAGAAATACGTATCGTCCTCGCCGCTGGGACGCATACAAGCGGATAACATTTTACGGGACGGCTCATTTTCCCTGAAGCATTTGGCCACCACCCGGGCAAGCCCCAGGTGGTACAGCGCCCAGTCTGCGGCAGCGGCGAAGGCCTCAGCGCCATAGCCGTGGCCGGCGTATTCCGGGGCGATGCGGCAGCCCTGCTCGAACCCGCCCCGGAAGTCGGGGTTATAGAGCACCACCTCGCCGATGAGCCTGCCCTTCAGGCGGACGGCAAAGTTGACGGCGCGGCGGGCGGCGAAATCGGCCCGGGCCACATCGTAGAAATAGGTGTCGGTCAGGGGCTGATCGCCCAGGTCGGTGCGATAGTCGTAGCCCCACCAGCGGTTGCGCTCGTCGTCCAGGCAAAGGGCGCTGTACGCAGGGATATCGCCTCTGCGGAGAGGCGTCAGGGACAGGCGATCGGTTTTGATGGCAGGGACGGCCTTGAGGGCGTCCAACTCAGTGCCCGCCTCGATACGGACCTTGCCGCCCAAGTGGTCCGGCAGGTATTGCAGCTTGGAGGTGCGGAGACCCTTGTCCCGGGCGTCATCCTCCCGGTTGCACCATGTGCAGTCCCCACCGTAGTAGGCGGCGAAAGCCTGGACCAGGGCGGGATAGGCCCCGGCATGGGAGTACAGGGCCTTTTCGATGTGGTCGATAAGAGTGCCGCCGCATTTCTCCGCCAGGCAGACAGCCACCAGACGCCCCTCTGCCAGCATACCGCCGGCACAGAACCAGTCGGTGCCGATGCGGGAGAACATCTCCTGTGCCAGAGACAGCTCCTGCACGGCCAGGGGGCCGGACTTGTGAAACTCGGCCTCATAGTCCTGCCAAAAGGTGGCCAGGCGGGGATCGCCGGGGTCGGTCAGCGGGGTAAATTCCGCGTCGGGATAATCCCGGCGGAACTTGTTGATGTGGTTGCGCTGGCCGCTGTACCGACGGCCGGCGAAAGCGGCCAACTCCTCTGTTCGGTAAAGATAGTCCTTCCAGGGACGCTCGCTGATAACGCGGCAGCGGGGATAGCGCAGGCAGAGGGTCTGGGCCTTGTCCTCCGGCACCACAGAGAGCACCAGAGGCGTGCCGGTGGCGGCGCACCAGGACTCGATGGCCCGCAGGGCACCTTCAACATCTGCCTCGGGGCCGGCAATGGGGTAGTCAAAGACGTACTCGCCCTCGATACAGTTGCGGATCACAAGGCAGCCGGCGACCTCGGCAAAGGACGGATGCAGGTGGTCCCGCCACATGAGCTTGACGCCCAGGGAATATTCACACAGGCGGTAGTCGCAGTTCCGGTAATAGCCGCGCAGGCGGTCGCCGTGGGCGGCGGTGAGTTCTTGAAATTGCAGCATAATCATTTCCTTTGTGTTGTGGTAATTTCGCGCACAGCGCTGTGTCACATCTTCTCGATCATCTCGCAGGCTTGGCGGATGAACTGGCGGGCGATGGGGCGCAGCTCCTTCTGCGGACGGGCAGCGATACCCAGCTCACGGACAGCCCGAGGCTCCAGCGGCAGGGCGCGGACGCTGTTCTGCCGGCCGCGGAGGACCAGACGGGACAGGACGCTGACACCCAGGCCGTGCTCCACCATAGAGATAACGGCGCTGTCGGACACCTGGGTGGTACGGATCAGGGGCGTGACGCCGTGCTCATTCAGCACGCGGAGGATATCCTTGTCAAAGCCCATGGAGGGCATAAGGAACTCCTGACCGTTAAAGGCCTCCACAGGAAAGGCCGTTTCCCCGCTGTCGTACTCCGGCGGCAGGATGGCCAGCAGCTCGTCATCCCGCAGAAATGTCCACTCCAGCGGGGCGTCCTGGCGGCTGGCAAAGCACATATCCACCCGGTCCTCCAGCACCCAACGATAGACCTCATCCACACTGCCCATCTGGATGTCCACAGTGACGTCCGGGTGCTCCCGGCGAAACTGCTGGATGATCTCCGGCAACCAATGACGGGCGATGGACTCATAGGCCGCCACCCGGACGGAGTCCTCCTTATGGGTGTTGATAAGGGATATCTCGCGCTCCAGGGCAGCGGTGGAGGTCAGGCAGTCCCGCACCAGGGGCAGTATCCGCTGGCCTGCCGGGGTCAGCCGGACGCCGCTGCGGCCCCGCAGCAGAACGGTGAAGCCAATATCCTTTTCCAGGCTGTTCATCATGTGGGTCAATCCGGACTGCGTATAGCCCAGCACCTCGGCGGCGCGGGTGAAGCTGCCCAACTCCACCGCCGTCAGCAGGGCTTCCAGTTTTTTGGTATCCATGACGCCTCCTGTTTATATGACACTATTTCATAGCAAGATTATACTCCCTTCGCACCGCTGGTGGCAAGGGCGGGTTTTCGGCACTTTTTACGATTTTTTGTGGTGTTCCAGTGGAATATATATGTATGACATTTTCTCATATTTGCATGAAACATTGTCGCTTTACAAACCACGGTCTTCTGTTGTATTGTACCCATAGTAATTCTTTTACATGAATTGCTTTTCCTTTCTATCCTCAAATCGTCGGGCAGCCGCACAGCCGTGCGGCTGTCGGCACCTCTGGCGGGAGGTTTTGAGGGTGCTGTGTGAAACTTCACCTCTGAAGCGGGCGCCGTAAGCCGAACGGTGCCCGCTTACTTTTCACCCGGCGAAGGAAGCATAAAAAACAACCATAAAACAGCACATTCCCTCTTGCAAAGTCCGTTGTATTATGGTAAAATGCAATGTACTGTGATACAAATGCCGTATGGCATGGAATAGGTGGAGGAGTCCGAAATGTTGACTGTTATCATTATTTTGCAGCTGATCGCTGCCCTGTTTTTGATTTTGGTGGTGTTGTTCCAGTCCGGCAAGAGCCAGGGTCTGTCCGGCACCATCGGCGGCATCGCCGACAGCTATATGGCCAAGTCCAAGGCCAAGAGCCTGGATGCCAAGCTGGCCCAGGGTACCAAGTGGGTGGGCGCCGTGTTCATCGTGCTGACCCTGGTCATCAACTGTATGCTGGCCGCCGCTGCGTAACGCAACTGCACAGAGCGCCCCGGAGCATCGCTCCGGGGCGCTTTCTATTCTGCCCGGCGGTACGTCTCCCCCGCCTGCGGCGCTATGCCCTTGATCTCCAGCAGCTCCGCCACCGTTACGAATACGTAGCCCTGCTGCTGTAAATGCTCGATCGCCGTCAGCACCGCATCCACTGTGTTCTGGTAGCGGTCGTGCAGCAGCACGATGTCCCCGTCCCCGGTGCAGCGGTAGATCACGTCCAGTATTTTTCCGCTGTCCTTCGTCCGCCAGTCCTCCGTGTCCACCGACCAGTTCACCAGCGGCACGGACAGTGCCGCTGCCTCTGCCTCCGTCATCAGCCCGTAGGGCGGCCGTACCCAGTACTCCCCCTCCCCCAGCAGCTCCCGCAGCAGCGCGTCATTTTTCTCCAGATCCGCCATCGCCTGCGCCGACGTCAGGCTGTGCAGATCCGCGTGGTCGTAGGAGTGGTTTCCCACCTGATGGCCCTCCGCCGCGATGCGCTGCACGATGTCCGGGTCCTTCACCGCCTGACAGCCCACCACGAAAAACGTAGCCTTTGCTCCCATCTCCCGCAGCCCGTCCAGCAGCCGCGGCGTACAGCGCGGCGATGGCCCGTCGTCAAAGGTCAGCGCCACGTATTTTGGATCGCCGGTATCCCTCGTCTCCCCCACCGTCGAGATCACCCCTGTCCCGCAGCCGGACAGCAGCACCACCCCCGCCAGCAAGGCGCAAACCCATCTTCTCATCACATCACCGGAAGCAGTATATGCACTCCGCCGCCGCTTCTTTCCCCTCTCCGCAGACTTGCCGCACCGGACACCCTCCTCTGCCGCCCTCCCGTCGACGCCCTCCGCCGCTCCGTCCTTCCCAGCGGCATAAAAAAGAACACGCCTGTCGGCGTGTTCTTTTTTATGAAAGTAAAATTACTTCACCAGCTCGATGATGGCGGTCTCGGCAGCATCGCCGCGGCGGACGCCGGTGCGGATGATGCGGGTATAGCCACCGTTGCGCTCGGCGTAGCTGGGAGCCAGTTCCTTGAACAGCTTGTTGGCCACATCCTCGCGGGTGATGAAGCTCAGCGCCTGACGGTAAGCGGCCAGGTCGCCCTTCTTGCCGAGAGTGATCATCTTCTCGGTGAGGGGCTTGATCTCCTTGGCGCGGGTGATGGTGGTCTCCATCCGGCCGTTGTCCAGAAGATCGGTGACCTGCTGACGGAGCATCGCCATACGCTGATCGGTAGTCTTACCGAGCTTACGAGTTCCGGGCATTTCAGTTTCCTCCTTGTTATGATCGGGCGCGGTATGCGCTGGATCGTTAGTTGTTGTCTTCGCTGGCCAGGGACAGGCCCATCATCGCCAGCTTGTTGATGACTTCCTCCAGGGACTTGCGTCCCAGATTGCGTACCTTCATCATCTCGTCCTCGGTCTTGGAGATCAAGTCTTCGACGGTGTTGATGTTGGCGCGCTTGAGGCAGTTGAAGCTGCGTACAGACAGATCCAGTTCCTCGATGGTCAGCTCCAGCATCTTGTCCTTGGAGTCCTGCGCCTTCTCCACCACGGTGGACTTATCGCCCAGCGTGTCGGACAGGTCGGTGAACAGGGCAAAATGGTCGCAGAGGATCTTGGCGCCCAGGGACACCGCATCGCGGGCAGCGATGGTGGTGTCGGTCCAGACCTCCAGCGTCAGCTTATCGTAGTCGCTGGAAGCGCCCACACGGGTGCTCTCCACAGTGTAGTTGACCTTGTACACGGGGGTATAGATACTGTCGATGGGGATCACGCCGATGACGCCGGGTCGCGCCGCCTTGTTCTTGTCGGCGGAGACATAGCCGCGGCCGTGGCTCAAGGTGATCTCCATGCTCAGAGTGGCGCCCACATCCAGCGTTGCAATGTGCAGCTCGGGATTCAGGACCTCCACCTCGCCGTCAGTCTTGATATCGCCGGCCGTGACCTCGCAGGGTCCGGCCGCCTCGATAAACACGGTCTTGACGGCGTCGCTGTGCAGCTTCGTCAGCAGATTTTTCACGTTCAGAACGATCTCCGTCACGTCCTCCTTCACACCGGGGATGGTGGAGAACTCATGCTGCACACCGGCAATTTTGATGCTGGTGGCTGCGGTTCCGGGGAGGCTGGAGAGCAGGATGCGCCGCAGCGCATTGCCCAGGGTCGTTCCGTATCCGCGCTCCAGGGGTTCGATCACATATTTTCCATAGGAAGCGTCGCCGGGTGCTTCGATACACTCGATCTGGGGCTTCTCAATTTCGATCATGCAGTACCCTCCTTCATTCTATTGGCGGCGCGGTGCCTTCCGCGCCAATTTCATTCCAGTGCTTCGTGAGGGTCAGAACCCTATTACTTGGAGTACAACTCGACGATCAGATGCTCCTCGATGGGCATATCGATGTCCTCGCGGGCGGGCAGGGTGACGACGGTACCCTTCAGGGCGGTCTTGTCACGCTCCAGCCACTTGGGGACGGTGACCATGGGTGCATCCTCGGCGGTCAGGCGCTTGAACGCCACGGAGGAGCGGCTGCCCTCCTTGACCTCGATCACATCGCCCACGCGCACCAGATAGGAGGGGATGTTGACCTTGTGCCCATTCACGGTGAAATGGGCGTGGTTCACCAGCTGACGCGCCTCGCGGCGGGTCATGGCGAAGCCCAGGCGGTACACCACGTTGTCCAGACGGCGCTCCACCAGGCTCAGCAGGTTCTCGCCGGTCTTGCCGGGCATCGCGGAGGCCTTCTCATAGTAAGCGCGAAACTGCTTCTCGAGGATGCCGTACACGAACTTGACCTTCTGCTTCTCGTTGAGCTGGATGGCGTACTCGCTCTTCTTCTTTCTCATCTGGCCGCCGGGGTTGCGCTTGGTCTCCTTCTTGGAGTAACCCATGACGGTAGGAGAAATACCCAGCGCCTTGCAACGCTTGGCGACAGGCTGCATATTCTTAGCCATGATTTAATATCCTCCTTCTTCCGATTACACGCGACGACGCTTGGGGGGGCGGCAGCCGTTGTGGGGGATGGGGGTGACGTCCTTGATCATCGTCACTTCCAGGCCCACGGCCTGCAGCGCGCGGATAGCCGCCTCACGTCCCTGACCGGGACCCTTCACGAAGACCTCAACGGTCTTCAGGCCATGCTCCATAGCAGCCTTGGCAGCCGTCTCAGCGGCGCTCTGGGCGGCAAAGGGCGTGGACTTCTTGCTGCCGCGGAAACCGAGACCACCGGAGGAAGCCCAGGACAGAGCATTGCCCTGAGAGTCGGTGACGGTCACCATGGTGTTGTTGAAGGAAGAACGGATGTGGACCTGGCCCTTCTCGATGTTCTTCTTTTCGCGACGACGGCGAATGACCTTCTTGCCTTTTACGTTAGCCATGATCTATTCTTCCCTCCTTTACTTCTTCTTGTTAGCGATAGTCTTCTTGGGGCCTTTGCGGGTGCGTGCGTTGGTCTTGCTGCGCTGGCCGCGAACGGGAAGGCCACGACGGTGGCGCATGCCGCGATAGCAGCCGATTTCAGTCAGGCGCTTGATATCCAGCGCGGTCTGACGACGCAGATCACCCTCGACGATGTAGCCGTGGTCAATGGCCTCACGGAGCTTGGCCTCATCGGCCTCCGTCAGATCCTTGACGCGGGTGTCGGGGTTGATGCCTGTCTGTGCCAGGATGTCCTGAGCACTCTTTCTTCCAATACCATAGATATAAGTCAAACCGATTTCGATTCGCTTATCCTTGGGCAGGTCAATACCGGCAATACGTGCCATAATTTAGAGCACCTCCACTTTCTACTTAGCCCTGTCTCTGCTTATGCTTGGGATTCTCGCAAATGACCATGACACGGCCTTTACGACGGATCACTTTGCACTTCTCGCACATGGGCTTCACGGACGGTCTTACTTTCATTTTGATAAACCTCCTACTTACTGCGCCAGGTGATCCGACCGCGGGTCAGATCGTAAGGCGACATTTCCACTGTCACCTTATCGCCGGGCAGAATCCTGATGAAATTCATTCTGAGTTTTCCGGAAATATGCGCTAAGATCGTGTGTCCATTTCCAATGTCGACTTGGAATGTGGTGTTGGGCAGCGATTCAACGACGACGCCCTCTACTTCGATCATGTCGGATTTTGCCAAGTGTTATCCCTCCTGGTCTTGATCACTGCCGCGTATCGCGGCGATGGCTTTACGAAGCTCACTATTTGTGATGGTTTCGTTGCTTCTGATCCTCTGGGAAACCGCGCCCCCATCGCGCCGGAGCAGCGCCGCGTGTTTGCGCCGCTTGCGCTTCGGCCGTTCCACGGGCCGCGTCTTTCCGTCCGCCAGCAGGAGGAAGTCCCCCTCCGTCGCAAGGACGAAGAAGACCTCTCCCTTATCCCTGCCGGCGGTAGATGTTACGATATTCGCTTTCACAATGTCCATATCACACCAATGACTTCTCCGGGTCCGTCAGAAGCTCCGGCTCCCCGTCGGTGATCAGTACGGTGTTTTCGTAGTGTGCGGCGTTTTTCCCGTCGGCTGTCCTCACCGTCCAGCCATCCGGCATCTGCCTGATAGCGGCCGTCCCCGCGTTGACCATAGGCTCCACGGCGATGGTCATACCCCGCAGAAGACGGGGTCCATGGCCGGGCTTGCCGTAATTGGGGACTTCGGGTGCCTCATGCATCTGGTGTCCGATGCCGTGGCCGACATATTCCCGGACGACGCTGAAGCCGTTTGCCTCCACATACGCCTGCACAGCGGCGGAGATATCCGACAGGCGATAGCCCTCGCGGGCATACTTTATGCCCTCAAAAAAGCTCTGCTGCGTCACCCGGATCAGCCGCAGCGCCTCGTCGGACACCTGACCACAGGGATAGGTGCCGGCGCAGTCGCCGTGGAAACCGCCGATGAACGCCCCCACGTCCACGCTGACGATGTCGCCCTCCTGCAGCACCCGTTTGCCGGGGATGCCGTGGATGATCTCGTCATTGACGCTGACGCACACGCTGGCCGGATAGCCGTTGTAGTGCAGGAAGGAGGGCGTTGCGCCCTGCTCCTTGATAAACTGGAACACTGCTTTGTCGATCTGAGCTGTGGTGACGCCAGGTTTTACCATATCCCGTGCCAGGGCACGGGCTGCCGCGGTAATTTTGCCCGCCCGGCGCATCAGCTCGATCTCATGGGGTGACTTGAGCGTGATCATTCGGCCACTCCCAGCACCCGCAGGATCTCCCGTGTCGTACCCTCCACAGTGGGCTGGTCCTCCACGGTCTTCAGAACGCCTCTGGCCTCATAGAAGCCCTTGAGGGGTTCCGTCTCCTTATGATAGACCGCCAGACGGTCTTTCACCGTCTCCGGGTCATCATCCTTACGCTGCTTCAGCGCACCGCCGCACACATCACAAATTCCCTCTTTTTTCGGGGGGATGTTTACGATGTGATAGCTGGCGCCGCAGCTCTCGCAGACACGCCGGCCGCCCATGCGGGCGATGATCTTCTCATCGGGGATCTCGATGGCGACCACAGCGTCGAATCTGATACCCGCCTGCTCCAGCGCCTCAGCCTGGGCGATGGTGCGGGGCACCCCGTCCAGAATGTAGCCGTTGGCGCAGTCGGCCTCCTGCAAACGCTCGTTGATGATGCCGATGATGACCTCATCGGGCACCAGCTTGCCAGCATCCATGTACTCCTTGGCCTTCAGCCCGGTGGGCGTGCCGTTCTTCACAGCCGCCCGCAGGATGTTGCCCGTAGAGATGGTGGGGATATCCAGCTTTTTCTTGATGATGTCTGCCTGAGTGCCCTTGCCGGCACCGGGAGCGCCTAAAAGGATCAGTTTCATGGTAATTACCTCAAATTATTCCAGGAAGCCCTTGTACTGACGCATCAGCATCTGGGACTCCAGAGCCTGGACGGTCTCCAGCGCAACACCGACCACGATGATGACGGAGGTACCGCCGATGGACAGAGAGGACACATTCACGATCTTGCCGATCAGCAGGGGCAGGATCGCCACGACGCCCAGGTAGATGGCGCCGAACAGCGTGACCTTGTTGAGCACCTTCTTGATGAAGTCCGCGGTGGGCTTGCCCGGGCGGAAGCCGGGGATAAAGCCGCCGTTCTTCTTCAGGTTGTTGGATATCTCAACGGGGTTGAACTGGATGGTAGCATAAAAGTAACTGAAAGCGATGATCATCAGGAAGTAGACGATCATATACAGTACACTCTTGCTGTCCACAGCGTTCACCAAAGTATACGCAAAAGTACCCTTCTCCGGTGCGGGCAGGAACGCCGCCACCGTGGGGATGATCATGGCGATGGACTGGGCAAAGATGATAGGCAGCACGCCGGACATATTTACCTTCATGGGAAGGGTAGATGCCTGACCGCCGTACATCTTACGGCCCACCTGGCGCTTGGCGTACTGCACGGGGATACGGCGCTCGGCGCCGTTGACCCAGGTGATCAGTACGATCAGAGCCAGGATGCCGATGACCACCAACAGTGCGTGCCACCACTGCATAGCCCCGGACTTCAGGGAAATGCTCATGCCGGACACCATGCTGGGCACGCGGGACAGGATACCCGCGAACAGGATGATGGAGATACCGTTGCCGATACCGAATTCCGTGACCTGCTCGCCCATCCACATCACGAAGGAGGAGCCGGCAATGAAGGAGATAATGATGACCAGCGCCGCCCACACACCGGTATTGGTGAGGATGCTGGCGTTCTTCATCAGGGCGTAGTAGCCCCAGCCCTGCAGGATGGCGATGGCCACCGTGGCGTAACGGGTGATGGACTGGATCTTCTTCTTGCCCTCCTCGCCGCCCTCACGGGCCAGACGCTCCAGGGGAGGAATGGCGATGGTGAGGAGCTGGATGATGATGGAGCTGTTGATATAGGGCTGCACGCCCAGTGCAAACACTGTAGCGCTGGCGAAAGCACCGCCGGACATCACGTCGTACAGACCCAGCACCGTGGTGCTCATCTGAGACAGGTAATCGCCCAGCAGCTTTGTGTCTACATAGGGCACGGGGATCGCGTTGCCGATACGGAAAATCAGCAGGATCAGGGCGGTGAAGACGATCTTCTTACGAAGCTCGGGGATCGCCCACGCTTTTTTGATCGTCTGGATCACTTAGATCACCTCTGCCTTTCCGCCGGCTGCCTCGATCGCTTCCTTGGCAGCCTGGGAAAAAGCAGCGGCCTGCACGGTCACCTTCTTGGTAACCTTGCCGTTACCCAGGACCTTGACGCCGTACTCGCACTTGCTCAGGATACCCTTAGCAAGCAGGGCTTCCGCGGTGACGATCTCGCCGTCCTCAAACTTGTTGAGGGCGCTCAGGTTGATGATCTCCAGGGGCTTGGCAAAAATGTTGTTGAAACCGCGCTTGGGGATGCGGCGTGCCAAAGGCATCTGACCGCCCTCAAAGCCGATGCGGGTACCGCCGCCGCTGCGGGCCTTCTGGCCCTTGTGACCGCGGCCTGCGGTCTTGCCGTTGCCGGAGCCGTGACCACGGCCCTTGCGGTAGGCTTCCTTAACGGAGCCGGCTGCGGGAGACAGTTCGTTCAGTTTCATTCTCTCGCACCTCCTTATTCTTCAGTGACCTTCAGCAGGTAGCCGATCTTGGCGACCTTGCCGCGGGTCTGGGCGTTGTCGGGCTGTACGGTGGTGTCACCGATCTTACGCAGGCCCAGGGAGTTGGCAGTGGCGATGTGCTTTTCCAGTCTGCCGTTGAGGCTCTTTACGAGCTGGATCTTCAGATTAGCCATGTTCTGTCCTCCTTAACCCACGATCTCGTCCACGCTCTTGCCGCGAGTACGGGCGACTTCTTCGGGGGTACGCAGGGACTTCAGGCCCTCGAAGGTAGCGGCCACCACGTTCACAGCGGTGTTGGAGCGCAGGCACTTGGTACGGATATCCTTGATACCCGCGGCCTCCATGATGATACGCACGGGGCCGCCGGCGATCACGCCGGTACCGGGGGCGGCGGGCTTCATCAGCACGCGGCCTGCACCGGCCTCGCCGATGATCTCGTGAGGAATGGTGCTGCCGGACAGGGACACGTTGATCATGTTCTTCTTGGCGTCCTCGATGCCCTTGCGGATCGCCTCGGGCACCTCGGCGGCCTTGCCCAGGCCGTAGCCGACCTTGCCCTTGCCGTCGCCGACCACCATCAGGGCGGAGAACTTCATGACACGACCACCCTTAACGGTCTTGGAAACGCGGTTGGTAGCGACTACTTTTTCAATGTACTCGCTCTGCTCTCTTTCAAATCTGGCCATTGATAAGTCCTCCTTCCTTAGAATTCCAGGCCGCCCTCGCGGGCGCCTTCAGCCAGCTCGGCCACACGGCCGTGGTACAGGTAGCCGCCGCGATCAAACACGACGGTATCGATGCCCTTAGCCTTGCAGCGCTCGGCAACCAGCTTACCCACAGCGCGGGCCGCGGTCTTGTTGCCGCCGTTGCCCTCGATCTCTTTGTCCAGAGAGGAAGCAGAGACCAGGGTGTTGCCGGCCACATCGTCGATGACCTGGGCGTAGATGTTCTTCTCGCTGCGAAATACGTTCAGACGGGGACGCTCGGGAGTGCCGGACAGCTTGGCGCGGACTCTCTTATGGCGCTTCAGACGCTGCGCGTTGGTATCGGGTCTTTTAATCATATCGGCACACCTCCTTACTTCTTAGCGCCGGTCTTACCGACCTTGCGGCGGATGACTTCGTCAACATACTTGATGCCCTTGCCCTTATACGGCTCGGGAGGACGCTTCTCGCGGACTTCCGCCGCGAACTGGCCCACCTTCTGCTTGTCGGGACCGGAGATCACGACCTTGTTGGGGCCGGGCACTTCGATGGTGATACCGTCGATCTCCGCCATCTTCACGGGATGGGAGTAACCGAGGTTCATGACCAGCTCGTTGCCCTCCTTGGCGGCACGATAGCCGACACCGTTGATCTCCAGCTCCTTCTTGAAGCCTTCGCTGACGCCGACGACCATGTTGTGCAGCAGCGCACGGGTCATGCCGTGCAGCGCGCAGTGCAGCTTGTCGTCGGAGGGGCGCTTGACGTGGATGGTGTTGCCGTCCTGCTCCAGGATCATCTCCGGACGCAGGGCCTGGGTCAGGGTGCCCTTAGGGCCCTTGACGGTAACAACGTTGTTCTCCGCGATGGTGACTTCCACACCAGCGGGGACGGTAATGGGCATTCTACCAATTCTCGACATTGTTCAAATACCTCCTTACCATACGAACGCAAGGACTTCGCCGCCGACGTGCGCTGCGCGAGCAGCCTTGTCGGTCATGACGCCCTTGGAAGTGGATACGATCGCGATGCCGAGACCACGCAGCACGCGGGGCAGCTCGTCGGCGCCCACATAGACGCGCAGGCCGGGCTTGGACACGCGGCGCAGGCCGGAGATGACCTTCTCCTTGCCGGCATTGTACTTCAGGGTGATGCGGATAACGCCCTGGGTACCGTCGTCGATGACCTGGAAGGACTTGATGTAGCCCTCATCCAGCAGGATCTGAGCGATGCTCTTCTTCATGTTGGAAGCAGGAACGTCGACGGTCTCGTGCTTGGCGTTGTTGGCGTTGCGGATACGGGTCAGCATATCGGCAACAGGATCAGTGATGTGCATACGAATGTTTCCTCCTATTTTAGAGTTACAGGCTCACGCCTGTTAAGGCAGCGAGGTATCACTGATAATTTAGTCCGTCGGCAGCGCACTGCCGGTGTTTAATTACCAGTGACCTTTCGCCATCCTGTATTACCGGAGCCTTGCGGCTCTTAGGTACATGGGTTCGGCGGAGAGCGACGCTCTCTGCCGGAGTTCTCCTGGTAGAGATTTTGTTCTCAGACGAGGCGGCGAGGCGATGGCGTACTTTGTGTACGCCGAGCCGCGCCAACGAAGTATGAGGACAAAAGATCACCAGGAAGCCTTGCGGACGCCGGGGATCTCGCCCTTGTACGCCAGCGTACGGAAGCAGATACGGCACACACCGTAGTCACGCAGGTAGGCGTGGGGACGGCCGCACAGCTTGCACCGGTTGTACTTGCGGGTGGAGAATTTCGCAGGCGCCTGCTGCTTCAGGATCATAGACTTCTTAGCCATTTCGTTCTCCTCCTAATCAGCGTTCAAAGGGAGCGCCGACCAGAGTCAGCAGCTCACGAGCTTCTTCATCGGTCTGGGCGGTCGTGCAGATGACGATGTCCATGCCGCGGATCTTGTCGATCTTATCGTACTCGATCTCGGGGAAGATCAGCTGCTCCTTGATGCCCAGGGCATAGTTGCCGCGGCCGTCAAAGGCGTTGGCGCTGATGCCGCGGAAGTCACGCACACGGGGCAGAGCCACGTTGAACAGACGATCCAGGAACTCCCACATCTTGTCACCGCGCAGCGTGACCTTGGCGCCCACGGGCATACCCTCACGCAGCTTGAAGTTCGCGACGGACTTCTTGGCGATGGTGACAATGGCCTTCTGGCCGGTAATGGTGGCCAGGTCGCCGCACACGGCGTCCAGGACCTTAGCGTTCTCACGCGCCTCACCGCAGCCCACGTTCACGACGACCTTGTCGATCTTGGGGATCTGCATGGTGGACTTGTAGCCGAACTTCTTGAAGAGAGCAGGAGCTACTTCTTCGGTATACTTGACTTTCAGACGTGCCATTACTTACTCTCTCCTTTCTTTACAGGGCAGCGCCGCAGTGCTTGCACACGCGGACTTTCTTGCCGTCCTTGATCTCATAGGCCACGCGGGTGCCCTTGTCACACTTGGGGCATACCACCTGGACCTTGCTGGCGTAGATAGCCGCCTCGCGCTTGACGATGCCGCCCTCTTCGCCCTGCTTGCGGGGCTTGATGTGGCAGGTCACCATGTTGATGCCCTCGACCACGACCTTGCGCTCACTGGGAACGGTGCCCAGCACCTTGCCGGTCTTGCCCTTGTCCTTGCCGGACAGAACGACCACCTTGTCGTTCTTCTTGATCTTCAGATTGTTCATGTGTCCGTCCCCTCCTTAAATAACTTCGGGAGCGAGGGACAGGATCTTCATGTAATCCTTGTCGCGCAGCTCACGAGCCACCGGCCCAAAGATACGGGTGCCTCTGGGGTTCTTGTCGTCCTTGATGAGGACGGCGGCGTTGTCGTCGAAACGGACATAGGTGCCGTCGGCACGACGCACGCCCTTGGCGCTGCGGACGATAACGGCCTTGACGACCTCGCCCTTCTTCACCTGACCGCCGGGAGTGCTCTTACGCACGGAGGCAACGATGACGTCGCCGATGTTGCCGTACTTGACCTTGGAGCCGCCCAGAACGCGGATGCACTTGATCTCTTTGGCGCCGGTATTGTCAGCGACCTTCAGATAAGATTCTTGCTGGATCATACTTACGGCACCTCCTTACTTAGCCTTCTCGACGATCTCGACCACGCGCCAGCGCTTGTCCTTGGACAGGGGGCGGGTCTCCATCACCTTCACGACATCGCCAACACCGCAAGCGTTCTGCTCGTCGTGAGCCTTCAGCTTATAGGTACGGCCGACGATCTTCTTATACAGAGGATGGGCGACGCGGTCCTCGATGGCGACGACCACGGTCTTGTCCATCTTATCGGAAACGACCTTGCCGACTCTGGTCTTGCGGGAGGAAATTCTCTTCTCTTCCATGTTACTTCTCCTCCTTTTCACGGATAACGGTCTTCACACGAGCGATGTCGCGCTTGGTCTCGGCGATCTTGAGAGGATTGTCCAGCTGATTGGTTGCGTGCTGCATACGCAGGAAGAACAGATCCTTCTTCAGGGAGTCCAGCTTCTCGTTCAGCTGCTCCACGGTCATTGCACGTACTTCAGTTGCCTTCATCTCATTCACCTACTTCCTGGGCTTCGAGATCCTCGCGCTTGACGATCTTCGTCTTGATGGGCAGCTTGTGGCTGGCCAGACGCAGGGCCTCGCGGGCGACCTCTTCAGAAACACCGGCGATCTCGAACATGACACGGCCGGGCTTGACTACTGCGACCCAATACTCGGGGGAACCCTTACCGGAACCCATACGGGTCTCGGCCGGCTTCTCGGTGATGGGCTTGTCGGGGAAGATCTTGATCCAGACCTGACCGCCACGCTTGGTGTAGCGGGTCATGGCGATACGAGCCGCCTCGATCTGGTTGCTGGTGATCCAGCTGGGCTCCAGAGCCACCAGGCCGTATTCGCCGTAGGTGACCTTGTTGCCGCGCATGGCCTTACCGGTGAGGCGGCCACGGTGTACTCTGCGGTACTTAACTCTCTTGGGCAGAAGCATTACTGAGCGCCTCCTTCTTTCTTTTCTGCGGGCTTGCGGAAGCCGCCCTCGGGACGGGGACCGCGGTTGAAGCCGCCGTTCTGACGGTCACGGTTGAAGCCGCCGTTCTGGCCATCGCGGCGGAAGCCACCGCGGCGGTCACCGTCACGACGGTTGCCGCGACGCTCACGACGCTCCTGATAGGGCTTGCTGGTGTCCAGCGTGCGCGGGGTGGTGCGCAGCGCCTGGGACAGGATCTCGCCCTTGTAGATCCAAACCTTCACGCCGATGCGGCCGAAGGTGGTAGCAGCCTCAGCAAAGCCGTAGTCGATGTCGGCACGCAGCGTCTGCAGGGGGATGGTACCCTCGTGATAGTGCTCGCTGCCGGCGATCTCGCGGCCGCCCAGACGGCCGCCGCAGTTGCACTTGATGCCCTTGGCGCCGGCGCGCATAGCGCGGCCCATGGCGTTCTTCATAGCGCGGCGGTGAGAGATACGCTTCTCCAGCTGTGCGGCGATGTTCTCGGCCACCAGCTGCGCGTCCATATCGGGGTTGCGGACCTCGACGATGTTCAGCTTCACGGTCTTGCCGATCAGCTTCTCCACGTCCTTGCGGTACTGCTCGATCTGCTCGCCGCCCTTGCCGATGACCACGCCGGGGCGTGCCACGTGCAGATAGATGGTGACGACCTCGTTGCTGCGCTCGATCTCGATCTTGGAGACACCGGCGGCAAACAGCAGCTTCTTCAGGTACACACGGATCTTGTGGTCCTCGACCAGCAGGTCGCCGACCTTCTCATTGCTGGCATACCAGCGGGAATCCCAGTCCTTGATGACGCCCACGCGCATACCATGGGGATTGACTTTCTGACCCATTTAACTGTTCCTCCCTTTCTTAGTCTCTCTCCGCGACGGCCAGCGTCACATGAGAGGTTCTCTTGTTGATGCGATAGGCACGGCCCTGTGCACGGGGCATCATCCGCTTCAGGATGGGGCCGGGGGTGGCGAACACCTGGGTCACGACCAGCTTGTCGGGATCCATGCTAAAGTTGTTCTCCGCGTTGGCGCAGGCGCTCTTGAGCAGCTTGACCAGAGGCTCGGAGGCGGACTTCGGGGTGTTCATCAGGATCGCCATAGCAGTCTTGGCATCCTTGCCGCGGATCAGATCGCAGACGATCTGGACCTTGCGGGGAGAGATGCGGACGTATCTCAGATATGCTTTCGCTTCCATATTACTCTGCATCCTCCTTTTTAAGCTTTCTTGGTATGGCCGCGGAAGGTACGAGTGGGCGCGAACTCGCCCAGCTTGTGACCCACCATGTCCTCCTGCACATAGACAGGCACATGACGGCGGCCGTCGTGGACAGCGATGGTGTGACCGACGAAGGCGGGGAAGATGGTGGAGCTGCGGCTCCAGGTCTTCAGCACGTTCTTCTCGCCCTTGGCGTTCATCTCTTCGACCCGCTTCAGCAGCTCAGGGGCAACATACGGGCCTTTTTTGATAGATCTGCTCATATTCTCTTGCCTCCTTTACTTCACGTTGCGACGCTTGACAATGAACTTGTCGGTGGGATTCTTCTTCTTGCGGGTCTTGTAACCCAGAGCCGGCTTGCCCCAAGGAGTGACAGGGCCAGGACGACCCACGGGGGACTTGCCTTCACCGCCGCCGTGGGGGTGATCGCAGGGGTTCATGACGCTACCGCGAACGGTAGGACGCCAACCCATGTGACGCTTACGACCGGCCTTACCGATCTGGATGTTCTCGTGCTCCAGATTGCCGACCTGACCGATGCAGGCCTTGCAGTTGGTGCGGATGATGCGGACCTCGCCGGAGGGCATACGGATCTGGGCGTTGTCGCCTTCCTTAGCCATCAGCTGGGCGTAGGCACCGGCGGAGCGGACCAGCTGGGCGCCCTTGCCGGGGTGCATCTCGATGTTGTGGATCACGGTACCCACGGGGATGTTGGCGATGGGCAGGCAGTTGCCGGGCTTGATATCGGCAGCGGCGCTGGAGAGCACCTTGTCGCCGGCAGCCAGACCCACAGGGGCCACGATGTAGCGCTTCTCGCCGTCCTCGTACTGGACCAGGGCGATGTTGGCGCTGCGGTTGGGATCGTACTCCAGGCGCAGGACGGTGGCTTCCATGTCCATCTTGTCGCGCTTGAAGTCGATGATGCGGTACTTGCGCTTCTCGCCGCCGCCGCGATGACGGACGGTGATGCGGCCGTAGCTGTTGCGACCAGCGTTCTTCTTCAGCACCTCAACGAGGCTGGCTTCAGGCTTCGCGTGCTTGTCGATACCGTCGAAGCCGGAAACAGTCATGTGGCGGCGGGAAGGGGTGGTCGGCTTAAAAGTTTTAATAGACATTCTCTACACTCCCTTCTCTTACACCATACCCTCGAAGAACTCGATGGTCTTGGAATCCTTAGCCAGCTGGACATACGCTTTCTTCCAGCTCTTGCGGGTGCCGGGACGGCCGGCGCCCATACGCTTGGTCTTGCCATCATAGTTGATGGTGTTGACCTTGGCGACCTTCACGCCGAAGATCTTCTCCACGGCGTTCTTGATCTCGATCTTACCGGCGGAGGGCGCCACCTCGAACACGTACTTCTTGTCGGAAGTAGCGGCCATGGAACGCTCGGTAATGATGGGACGGATGATGATGTCGTATACGTTAGCCATTACGCGAACACCTCCTCGATCACGGTGAGGGCTTCCTTATCCAGCACCAGATACTTGGCCTTGAGAATGTCGTAGACATTGATCAGGTTGGCCATAGAGGTCTCGACGCCGGGGATGTTGCGGGCGCTCTTGACGACAATCTCGTCCTTGGCGGGGGTGACCACCAGAGACTTACCGTCGGCCTTGACGGCGTTCAGGAACGCGCGGAAGTCCTTGGTCTTGATGCTGTCCATCTTGATGCTGTCGATGACGATGATCTCGCCGGCAGCAGCCTTGGCGGACAGAGCAGATTTCATAGCCAGTCTCTTGACCTTCTTGTTCAGAACGTAAGAGTAGCTGCGGGGCTTGGGGGCGAACACGATGCCGCCGTGGGTCCACTGGGGCGCGCGGGTGCTGCCCTGACGGGCGTGACCGGTACCCTTCTGACGCCAGGGCTTCTTGCCGCCGCCGGAGACCTCGGCGCGGGTCAGAGCGCTCTGGGTGCCCTGCCGGCAATTTGCCAGGTGGTTCTTGACCACTTCGTGCACGACGGCGGTGTTCGGCTCCACGCCGAAGATGCTGTCGTTCAGCTCAACAGTACCGACTTCAGCGCCGGCCATGTTCAAAACTTTGATAGCAGACATTTCCTTAAGCACTCCTTTCCTTACTTAGTGCGGGCGGAAGCCTTCTGCGGGTTACGACCGGAAGCCTTCTGCGGGTTGTTGCTGATGCCGGACTCGACATGCTTGATGCGGTGGGTCTTAACGGTGGACTTGATGAGCACCAGACCGCCCTTGGGGCCGGGGATGGCGCCGCGGACCGCGATCATGTTCAGCTCCGGATCGACCTTCACGATGTCCAGGTTCTGGATGGTCACCTGGTCGCAGCCCATCTGGCCGGCGCCGATCTTGCCCTTGAAGATACGGCTGGGATCGGTGGTAGAGCCCATGGAACCGGCATGACGATGGACGGGGCCGCCGCCGTGGCTCATGGGGGTACGGCCGGCGTTCCAGCGCTTCACAACGCCCTGGTAGCCGTGACCCTTGGTGGTGCCGGTCACGTCAACGAAGTCACCCTCGTGGAATGTGTCGGCCTTGATGATGTCGCCGATGTTCAGCTCAGCGGCGTTCTCCAGGTCGAACTCGCGCAGATACTTCTTGGGAGCCACGCCCGCCTTGTTCAGGTGGCCCATCTCGGGCTTGGTCAGCTTGCGCTCGGGGACATCCTCGAAGCCCAGCTGCACAGCGGCGTAGCCTTCCTTCTCGGCAGTCTTCTTCTGGACGACGGTGCAGGGGCCCGCCTCGATAACGGTGACGGGGATGACCTTGCCGTTTTCGTCGAAGATCTGAGACATACCGACTTTCTTGCCAATGATTGCCTTCATGTATGATCCTCCTTAAAGGTTATTGGTCGACATAGATTCAATCTCCATTGGGTAGAGACCGCTTGCTCTGCCGACGTAACCCCCGGAACGCCTCACGCAAGTTAGCGCCCCGGCTGGGTAGCAAGCAAATTCGTTTGCGGGGATATTATATAAGGTGTTTACAGCTTGATCTCGATCTCCACACCGGCGGGCAGATCCAGAGCCATCAGCGCCTCCACGGTCTTGGGGGTGGAATTGGTGATGTCGATCAGTCTCTTGTGGGTGCGGCGCTCGAACTGCTCACGGCTGTCCTTATACTTGTGGGTAGCGCGCAGGATGGTGACGATCTCTTTCTTGGTGGGCAGAGGGATGGGCCCGGACACGGTAGCGCCGGTGCGCTTGGCCGTCTCGACGATCTTCTCTGCGGACTGGTCGATGACCTGATGGTCATAGGCCTTCAGACGAATGCGGATCATTTCTTTTGCCATTTGGTTTGTTCCTCCATAAAATTCGTACGGTTTTTGTTGCTTTGACCAATGCCGTACGGCGGGAAATTTCTTATACGCCGTTCCGTGCGTATCATTCCGGCTCATAAGAAACACCGGCAACAGGCCGGTGTCCTTCTGGCGCGGCGATCTACGCCGACGAACAGAAATCTCTCAGCCGCCCGATTATCGGACATACTCCCCGGAAGTTACCTCCTTGCGGAGCAATCTCCCGGTTCATCGCAGTTGCAAACGCCTCCGGGTGTGTAGCACCCTTCACGCGCGTACCCACATATAATAAAGGAAAAATCCCCTTATGTCAAGGGGATTTTTCTATTTCCTATACAAATTTTTTCAGGTATTTTTGTAGCTTTTGCCGGTCGCTTTTTAAAGTTTCACGCCACCGTATTCACCGTGCCCACAAACAGCGGCACATTGTTGTAGTCGAAAATCACGAACAGGAACGGCCGATCCAACTCCATCTCCACGGTGGGCGGCACTTCCATCATGGCCGAGTCCGCGCAGACCAGCTCCGTGTAGGCCGCGGCCTCCACGCCCTCCTCGTCGATCTTCACCCGGGCGGCCTGCATGGCGCTGCTAAGCCACGCGCCGTTGGCCGTCAGCGGCGTAAAGTCCGCCTTTGTCCCGTCAAAAGCGTCCGTCACGCCCAGCGAGCGCAGCGCCTCATTCAGCCCCGTGGAGGACTTCACATCGAACTTGGGCACCGACCACACCAGCTCCGCGGCGTTGTAGTCCCCGGCCAGCTCCGTCAGGAGCCCCTGCCGCTGCAGCAGGCTCTCCGGCGTCACGCCCTCGTCCGGCAGCACGAACACCATGCGGCCATAGTTCAGCGACCGGGGCGCGGCGGTGTAGCCGTCACCCTTCCGATAGCTGCCTCTCTCCGTGCGGTGCATGAAGTCCACCTTCTGCGCCGACCCGTCGGCAGCGGTGAATGTGTCCTGCTTCGTCCGGCTGCTCTCGAAGGCGTCACGCCAGCTGGATTTATAATATATGGTGTTGTACAGCCGCAGCAGGTCGTTCCCATCGGTGCGGATGTTCCCCGTCTCCTCGGACAGCAATCCGCCGGTGTTTTGGTTCAGCCAGCCGGCGATGGCCTCGTCCGCCTCCGCCGTGCCCATGGGCACCCGGTAGGAGGACGCATAATACCAGTCCGCCAACGCGTCCACGGCCTCCTGCTTCACGTCGGCGTTCTCCCGCAGGAACGCGCCGTTGGCCAGACGGCACACCGACCGCCCGTCGTCCAGATACACGCTCATCCACAGGTCGCGCACCGTCTGCCGCAGCGTTTCGCTGTCAGCCGCGCCCAGCAGTTCCATCACCTGCTGCTTCGTCTCCCCTGCCGTCATCTCCGTCAGCATGCTGAGCGCCGCGTACAGGCTGATGGGCGAGTACACCCGGTTCTCGCTGTCGGCGAAGATCTTGCCCAGCGTCCTGTCCGCAAAGGCCAACACCGCGCCGCCGTCCGGCTCCGCATCCAGCTTGCCCAGCTTTTGCAGCGCCTCCCGGTACTCGGTGTACGCCGCGTCGTAGGCGTCCCAGTCGCCCTCACCGTTTTCATCGAAGTAGTCTTCAAACCGCGGCTCTTTGGGATAGGCCGGGTACGCCGCTTCCTTAACGACGTATTTCGTCAGATCCACGGCAGCTCCCCCTCCCCGTTTGTTGTCCGTCTGGGGCTGCACGGCGCAGCCCGCCAGCATCAGCCCGGCCAGCACCGCGCACATGGCCGCTTTCAGTCGTTTCATGGGAAATACCTCCTTTTCTTCCTTCTATTCCTTTGGACGCACGCCGCCGCCCCTTTGTTCCCAGCTGAAAAAAGACCGCCCACAGGCGGTCTTTTTTATATTCAGACACGTTTCCACTTTGCACCGCCGGGTACGTCGGTGATCTCGATTCCCTGGGCCTTCAGCTCATCGCGGATGCGGTCGGCCTCGGCAAAGTTCTTGGCCTTCTTGGCGTCGGCGCGGGCGCGAATCAGCGCCTCCACCTCTGCGTTGGTCTCGCCATCCTCGCTGATGACGGCGAACTCGCCGGCAGTGGGGGCGGCGGCCTGCTTGGCGCGGAGGGCGGCGGCCTTCTCCAGCAGCTTCAGGCCCAGCACGGTGTCGAAGCTGTCCAGCAGGGCCAGCTTGGTCTTGTCATTGGTCTTGGCCTTCAGCACGTCATACAGCACCGTCACAGCCATGGAGGTGTTCAGGTCGTTGTCCATGGCAGCCATGAACTTGGCCTTGTACTCGTCAAAGGCAGCCCGGTCCACCTCGCCCTCATCCTTCAGTGCCGCGATCTTGCTCAGCAGCTTGTTGTAGGCCACGGTGGCGTTGTCCAGGTTCTCCCAGGTGAACACCAGACTCTTGCGGTAGTGGCTCTGCAGGCAGAAGAAGCGGTAGGCCAGCGGGTCATAGCCCTTCTCCTCCAGCAGCGATACCGTCAGGAACTCACCCTTGGATTTGGACATCTTGCCATGGTCGGTGTTCAGGTGTGCCACATGGCACCAGTGAGGGCACCAGGGATGGCCCAGATAGCTCTCGCTCTGGGCAATCTCATTGGTATGGTGGGGGAAGGCGTTGTCCACGCCGCCGCAGTGCAGGTCCAGATACTCGCCGTTGTACTTCATAGAGATGCCGGAGCACTCAATGTGCCAGCCGGGATAGCCCACGCCCCAGGGGGAGTCCCATTTCAGCGCCTGGTCCTCGAACTTGGACTTGGTGAACCACAGCACAAAGTCGTTCTTGTTGCGCTTGTTGGTGTCCTCCTCCACGCCCTCGCGGACGCCCACGGCCAGATCCTCCTCGTTGTGATCGTTGAAGATGTAGTACCGCTTCAGCTTACTGGTGTCGAAATACACGTTGCCGCCGGCCAGATATGCATACCCGGTGTCGATGAGTTTGGTGATGATCTTGATATAGTCGTCAATAAGGCCGGTAGCGGGCTGCACCACATCCGGACGCTTGATGTTCAGCTTCCGGCAGTCCTCGAAAAACGCGTCGGTGTAATACTTGGCGATCTCCATGACGGTCTTGTGCTCGCGCTTGGCGCCCTTGAGCATCTTGTCCTCGCCCTCATCGGCATCAGAGGTCAGGTGTCCCACGTCGGTGATGTTCATGACGCGGTTCACGTCGTATCCGGCGTAGCGCAGGTATTTCTCCAGCACGTCCTCCATGATATAGGAGCGCAGGTTGCCGATGTGGGCAAAGTGGTACACGGTGGGGCCGCAGGTGTACATCTCCACATGGCCGGGGGTGTGGGTCTTGAACTCCTCTTTCTTGTGGGTGGCGGAATTATACAGATACATAACGGTTCTCCTTCTATCTACATTATATTATTATGCACATTGCAGATAATTAAAAACGCCTCTCACGCCCATGGGCATGAGAGGCGAAAAAGACTTCGCGGTTCCACTCTCGTTTATCACTCAAGTCCGGCCATAACGCAGGCCATGCGGAGGGCATCCACATCCCTCGCGCTCCCGGACGCACTTTCCGCACCGCTCGGCAGGACGGCTTTCAGCCGGCGGCCGTCCCTCTCTTGGCAAAGCCCTGATGCATACTCTTTCCGATCAACGCGCTATTCGGTTCAGTTAATAGTAACAGGAATTTCCCACCGTGTCAAGTCATTTGACCTCTTTGAACACATCAGCGTTCTTGGCAAAATACTCAACTCCGGAGTACACCGTTGTCACCAAAATGATACCCTGGCATACATAGTTCAACACCTGAGGAATACCCAGCAGGATCAGGCAGATACACACCATAGTACTGGCTGTCTTGACCTTACCGGACCAGCCAGCGGCGATGACCCGCCCTTTCTCCACGGCCACCAAACGCATACCGGACACAGCAAACTCCCGCAGCAGCACGATGGCCAACACCCACGCGGCGAAGGTACCCTCCTCCACGAACCAGCACAGCGCCGCCATCACCAGACACTTGTCCGCCAGCGGGTCCATGAACTTCCCGAAATCGGAGACCTGATTATAGTGCCGGGCAATGTAGCCGTCCAGCAGGTCGGTCAAACAGGCCACGATGTAGATGCCAAGCGCCACATAGCGGCTGCCGGGAAAACCCCAGTACAACACCACCAAGAACGCGGGAATCATCAGCACCCGCAGGATCGTCAGTTTATTTGCCGTCGTCATATATGTATCCGCCTTTCGCTTTTATCTCTCGCAGTATTATAGCACAGTGCCGGGCAAAGGGAAAGCCCCCTTTTACTCCGCCAACTCGCCGGTCAACTCGCCGTCCATGGTGCCAGTGATACGCACCGGCACGAACTCACCCGCCTCCACCTCGTGGTCGGCGGTGAAATAGATGCGCCCGTCAATATCGGGGCTCTCGGCGTAGCTACGCCCCACGAACTGCATGGCCTCCTGGTCGAACCCGTCGCACAGCACCTCTGCCACAGTGCCCATACGGCTGTCGTTGAAGTCGTCCATGATCCGGGACTGTACGTCCACCACCAGCTCCGCCCGGCGCTCGGCCTCGGCGGTGTCCACCCGGTTCAGCATACGCGCCGCCGGTGTCCCCTCCTCCGGAGAATAAGGGAACACGCCCGCCCGTTCGATGCGGACCTCCTGTAAAAATTCGCACAGCTCCTCGAAGGCGGCCTCGTCCTCAAAGGGCAGGCCGGTGATCAGGCTGGTACGCAGCACCAGACTGGGGATACGCTCCCGCAGCTTACGGAACAGCGCCAGCAGCTCCGCCTTGTCGCCACGGCGGTTCATGGCGCGCAGCACCTTGTCGTTGCAGTGCTGGATGGGGATATCCAGATAGGGCAATACCTTCTCCTCCGCGGCAATGGTGTCGATCAGCTCGTCGGTAAACTCATCCGGATACAGATAGTGCAGCCGGATCCAGCGGAAGTCCAGCTTACACAGCTCCCGCAGCAGCGCCGCCAGCTTCTTTTCGCCGTACAGGTCGATGCCGTAGCGGGTGATATCCTGAGCGATGACGATGCACTCCTTCACCCCGGCGTCAGCCAGATGCTTCGCCTCGGCCAGCACATCCTCCATGCGGCGGCTGCGGTATTTCCCGCGCAGAGAGGGTATCACACAGTATGCACAGCGGTTGTCGCAGCCCTCGGCAATACGCAGATAGGCATAGTGCCCCGGCGTCGTCAGCACCCGGTCGAATTCATCGATCATCCCGTGGATATCGGCAAAGCGCCGGGGCGTACCGCCAGCCATCATCTCGGAAAGCGCCGGGACGATCTCACCGTAGCTGCCGGTGCCCATGATACCGTCCACCTCGGGCAGCTCGTCCAGTATCTCCTGCTGGTAGCGCTGGGTCAGGCACCCCGTCACCAGTATCTTGCCCACCTGTCCCTCGGCCTTCAACGCTGCCACGGACAATATGGTGTCGATCGCCTCCTCCTTGGCACTGTCGATAAACCCGCAGGTGTTGATGACCACCGCGTCCGCACCGGTGGGTGCCTCCAGCAGCGTATACCCCGCATCGCGGCACAGAGCCATCATCTGCTCCGTGTTCACCAAATTCTTGGCACAGCCAAGGGAAATAAATGCAACCTTCACGTTGTATACCTCACGTCTCGTCTATTTCCTGCCCCCACTCATTGAGCACGGGCCGTATGTCATTCCAGGAAAACCCACGCCGCTGCAATGCCGCGGCCAGCTTCCGGCTGTCCTCCTGTGTCATGGGCCGGCCCCGCAGTCTGGCAGCCACCACCTTCCGCACAGCATCCGCCGCCGGGGGCAGCTGTGTCAGCGCCTCGTCCCACAGCTCCCGGGGCACGCCCCGGCGATGCAGCTCCTGCCTCACCCGGCCCGGGCCATAACCCATGGCCCCGTAATGCCGCACGATAACGCCGGCATAGCCCTCGTCATCCACTGCGCCGAGCGTCTCCAGCCAGTCGGCGGTGTCCGCCGCCTGCTCCTCCGTGGCACCCTTTTTTGTCAGACGGTGCTGTACCTCTTTTTTGGACAGCATCCGTCCCGACGCCATCCGCGCCGCGGTCTGCTTCAGCTGAGACTGCTGTGCCGCCGCCTGTAATTCTACCACAAGCGCCGGCGACAAGTCCATGCCTTTGCATAAACCAAAGCGCAGAAGCTCCGCGCCGGTGATCCGAAGGAGGTCGCCCCCCTCCAGAAACACCAGCACGCGCTCCTGCTTGTGCTTTGATTTTTCAATGCGCTCGATCCGCATCAGTCTTCGTCGTCAAAATCGTCGGCGGACACGTCCACCGCCCGTCCGGCGGCCTTGGCCGCTACCCGGGACTGGCTGCCCATCAGCTTGTGGAAGTTCTCCCGCACCGCCGTCTCCAACTTATCCGCCTCGTCCGGATGGTCACGGAAGTACTGCTTGGCCGCGTCACGACCCTGTCCCAGGCGCAGCTCACCCATATTGAACCAGGAACCACTCTTCTGCACCAGGTCCAGCTTCACCGCCAGATCCAGCAGGTCGCCCAGCTTGCTGATGCCCTCGCCGTACATGATATCGAACTCCGCCTCACGGAACGGAGGCGCCACCTTGTTCTTCACCACCTTGGCCCGGGTACGGTTGCCGATGACCTCGCCGCCGGACTTCAACGTCTCGATACGGCGCACGTCAATGCGGACGGAGGCATAAAACTTCAGCGCACGGCCGCCGGTGGTGACCTCCGGATTGCCGTACATGACACCCACCTTCTCGCGCAGCTGGTTGATGAAGATAACAATGGAATTAGTCTTGTTGATGATACCCGTCAGCTTGCGCAGTGCCTGGCTCATCAGTCGGGCGTGCAGGCCCACAAAGCTGTCGCCCATCTCACCCTCGATTTCCGCCCGGGGCACCAGCGCCGCCACGGAGTCCACCACCACTACGTCGATGGCGCCGCTGCGGACCAGGGCCTCGGTGATCTCCAGCGCCTGCTCGCCGGTGTCCGGCTGGGAGATCAGCATATCCTCCACGTTAACGCCCAGCGCCTTGGCATAGGTGGGGTCCAGAGCGTGCTCCGCGTCCACAAAGGCTACCTCGCCGCCCATTTTCTGGGCCTCGGCCAGCACGTGCAGTGCCAGCGTGGTCTTACCGGAGGACTCCGGTCCGTAGATCTCCACAATACGGCCCCGGGGCAGGCCACCGATACCCAGCGCCAGATCCAGCGACAGTGAGCCGGTAGGAATGGACTCTACATTCAGCGTACTCTCCGCACCATAGCGCATGATCGACCCCTTGCCGTACATCTTCTCGATCTGCTGCATGGCCGTCTCCAGCGCCTTCTTTTTGTCGGATACCACCGGTGCCGGGGCGACAGGTTCCTTTTTGACTGCCATAGTTCCGTCCTCCTCAAGTTCTGATGTATCTAAGATATCTCCCCAACTGTCCCCAAAAACGGACAGTTAACGTACGCTGTCAAAGCTCCGAGCACAGCACACCCTCTACCACCCGGGGAATACCGTTCAAGTCCGGGGTGATCTCCAGGTCGCCGAAGCCCACGCTCCGCATGATCCGCAGCACCTCGTCCGCCTGGCCGATACCCACCTCGAACAGCAGCCGCCCGCCCACACGGAGCGCTGCTGTCCAGTATCCAGCGATCGCTCGATAGAAGTCCAGCCCATCCGTGCCGCCCCGCAATGCCAGATGCGGCTCGTAGTCCCGCACAGACGCGTCCAGCTCCGCGATATCTCCATCCGGGATATAGGGCGGATTGGACACGATGCAGTCAAACTCCCCCAGATGGGCCGGCGGCTTCTCCCGCGCGTCCAGCTGTAGGGACACCACCCGCCCGGTTAGGTCATTGCGGCGGATGTTCTGGCGGCAGATACGCAGTGCACCCTCGTCCAGCTCGCCCAACACCACATGGCTCTCCGGCGCGTTTTTGGCCAGGGCCAGACCGATACAGCCCGAGCCGGCACACAGGTCCAGCACCCGGGGCTCGGCCACGGTCTTGAGGTACGCCAGCGCCCGATCCACCAATACCTCGGTGTCCGGCCGAGGGATCAGCACGCTCTCAGAGATATCCAGCGGCAGGCCGTAGAACTCCCACTCGCCGATCAGGTACGCCACCGGCTCGCCGGCCAGATGGCGCTCCGCCAGGCGGCGCACCTGCTGTTCCACCGACTCCGGCACGTACAGCCGGCCATCCCGGCTCAACGCCTCCCGGGTCTTCCCGGAGGCACAGCATACCAGCTCCCGAGACTCCAGCGTGGGATCGGGCAGTCCTGCCCGCAGGAATTGCTGCCGCACGTCCAAATACAAATTGTTATATGTGATCGCCATAATACGTACCGTTTTCACTTTCTTCGGTATTTTTCGGCGCTCTCCGCTGTTTTGCGCCCCGCTGCGCGACCCCGGTTCACCAGGTGTCGGTGCCCTTCTCCTCTGGAATGACCAGCTTCATGGCCTCGATGGCTACCTCGATCATGCTGTCGTCTGGCTCGTGGGTCGTAAAGTTCTGCAGCCACATACCGGGGGCAGAGAGGACGCGCGTCAGCGCATTGTCGTGCGCCCCCACCATGCGGTTGAACTCATAGGTGATGCCCACCACGGGCACCAGCAGCAGCAGCTTCACGCCCACGCGGACCCACACGCTCTGCCAGTTGATGTAGGGGAACACCAGGCTGGAGACAATGATGGACACGATGATGACCACAAACAGGAAGCTGGTGCCGCAGCGGGGGTGGTGCCGGGGCTGGATACGAACGTTCTCCACCGTCAGCGGCAATCCCGCCTCATAGCAGAAAATGGTCTTGTGCTCCGCACCGTGGTAGCAGAACACCCGGTATACGTCCTTCTGTCTGGAGCAGAGGATCATGTACGCCAGCAGCACCAGGATCTTGACCACGCCCTCGATCAAATTGTGGATCGCTGGGCTTGTGGCGTGGAACAGCCCCGCCAGAAACGTAGGCAGCAGCATGAACAGCACCAGCATCAAGCCGATGCTCAGCACCACTGAAAAGCCCACCAGCAGCGATTGCAGCTTCTCCGCCGGCACGTGCTTGTTGAGCCATTCCTCCAGCTTGTCCGGCTTGGCATTCTCGTCCTCCGGGAAGTAATCCGCCGAGAACATCAGTGCCTTGACGCCGGTGATCATGGAGCCGATGAACGTCACCGCGCCCCGCAGAATAGGAACGCCCAGAATGGGGTAGTTGGCCTTGACGAATTTGCGCTGGGTGACCTTGGTGACCAGGCCCTCCGGCGAACGGACCACAATTGCGTCCTTCTCCGGGCCGCGCATAAGTATTCCCTCGATCAGCGCCTGTCCGCCAATACTGGTACGGAAAGCGCCCTTTTTCTTTTCCATAGGTCTGCTGAATTCCTTTCTGACGCAAGCATAGCACAGCTCGCAAGAAAATGCAACACTTGTTCGAGTTTTTTCTGTTTTTTTACAATTCCTGTTCCGCCTGCTTTTTCAGTGGCAGATACACCGTAACTACGGTGCCGCCGCCCTCGGCGTTGGCGATGTCCAGTCGTCCGCCATGGCGCTGGACGATCTCATCGCAGACCGCCAGACCGATGCCGCTGCCCCGGGCCTTGGAGGACCCCTTGTAGAACTTCTGCTTCACATAAGGCAGCTCCGCTTCCGGTATGCCGGGGCCGAAGTCCCGGATGGTGATCACGTACTCCCCTTCCCGCTGACCCAGATGCACAGCGATGCGCTTGCCGCTGCCGCCGTGTTTGGCCGCATTGTCCAGCAGATTGCAGAATACCTGCTTCAGGCGTTCCGGGTCGCCGGAGATGACCTCGCCGTACTCCGCCCGATCACTGGAATACTCCAGCGCAATGCCGTCCTGGCGAAACAGCTCCCGGTAGCTGTACACCGCGTCCTCCAACTCCGCCTGCAGATCGGTGTCCTCCACCTGCAGGGTGAAGCGCCCATCCTCCAGGCGGGAAAATTGCAGCAGCTCCTCCACCATATTGGTCAGACGGCGGGACTCCTTCACCATGATCTGCACGCCGCGCTTGATCTGCTGCACGTCGTTGGACTCGTCTGCCAGCAGCGTTTCACCCCACCCGTTGATCGCCGTCAGCGGTGTCCGCAGCTCATGGGACACCGAGGAGATGAACTCGGACTTCATTCGTTCGCTCTCGCCGATCTTGCGGGACATATCGTTGATGTTGTCCACCAGCTCGCCCATTTCGTCGGAGTACTTGTTGGGTATCTGCACGCCATAGCTGCCGCCGGAGATACGCTTGGCCGCCTCTGACACGGCGGACACGGGGGCCACCACATTGTTGATGAAGATCATGCTGGACATGACGATCAGCCCCACCACCGCCAGCATGACGCCGGCCACCAGCAGGACCGTCAGCAGCACCTGCCGGTCGATGTTCCCGATGGCGGTAACGTAGCGCATAACGCCCACCACCTGGCCGTTGAACTTCAGCAGGCCGGACACCGCCAGAATACGCTCCCCGGTGACGCTGTCACGGCCGATGTAGTCCTGCACCGTGCCGCTTTCCAGCGCCCGCAGTATTTCCGGCGTGCTGGGGTAGGTGCCGGTGGTGACGCCCCGGGTCGTGACCTCCACGCGGCCGGAGCTGTTGAGGAACTGCAGCTCGATCTTGTCGCTGTCGTCAAAGGCGGCAGCGTAGATCGTAGCGCTGCGGTAATATTCCCGATAGCTGGTCATCACATAGGTGTTGAAATAGTCCGCACCCGCCGCGGCCTTTGCCCGCAGTGTAGAGCGCGCACTGTTGTAGTAGTTGCTGGCAAAACCCACAGAGATGAGCACGCCCACCAGCAGCAATATGACCAGCACCGGCCCCATGCTACCGGTGAGCCACCGGCGGCGCAGGCCCTGCACCTTATGCTTCTTTCCTGCCAAGGCGTTCATCTCCTTTCATCGCAAAATAAGGTATAGCGCACCCACGGGAGCGGCGCAAAGCCTGACAGCGAGAGATTTTTTGCCAGGACGAGCCATAGCGGCGCAGGCGTACTGTGTGTACGTCAAGCCGCTGCAACGAAGTACTGGTGGAAAAGCTCTGCTGTCACAGCCCCCATTTGTAGCCGAAACCCCAGATCGTCGTAATATAGGTTGGGTTCGTGGCATTGTCCTCGATCTTCAGCCGCAGGCGCCGGATATTCACGTCTACGATCTTGAGCTCACCGAAATAGTCGTGGCCCCAGACCAAGTCCAGGATCTCCTCGCGGGAGAGCGCCTTGCCGGGGTTCTCCATAAACATCTTCATGATGGCGTACTCCACCTGGGTGAGCTTGATCCGCTGACCGTTCTTCTCCAGAGTACGGTTGCGGGTGTTCAGCAGGAAGGGCGGCTGGTCGATCTCACCGGCGTCCACGACACCGCCGCCGGATCGGCGCATCAGCGCGTCCACGCGGGCGGTCAGCTCCGCCGGAGAGAAGGGCTTTGTCACATAGTCGTCCGCACCGGTCATCAATCCCGTCACCTTATCCATTTCCTGGGACCGTGCGGTAAGCATAATGATACCGATGGCGGCGTTGGTGGCGCGGATACGGCGGCAAACCTCGAAACCATCGATACCGGGCAGCATAATGTCCAGCAACGCCACCCGGACATCGCTGTGGATCTTCAGTTTTTCCAGTGCCTCCTCGCCTGTTTCCGCCTCCACCACCTCGTAGCCGGCGCGGCGGAGATTGATAACGATAAAGCTGCGGATGCTGGACTCGTCCTCCAGTACCAGTACCTTTTTCATGGCAGTCCCTCCTTGTCAGTTGCTCCAGCTGCCTACGATGAGGCTGAAGCTGCGGCGCAGCAGATCCTCATCCATGCCGTAATAGGCCGCCGCGTCATTCAGCTCACCGGCGTAGATGGTGGCTGTCTGGCGGCGCAGCAGCACCCTCTTGCCCATGCGGCCGCGGTTCTCCCGGTTCTCGCCGGTGATGGTGTACAGGCTCAGCACCGGATCCCCGTTGATCGCCAGGCTGAACTGATTTTCGTTGCTGATGCTGGTGGTGGCGGTCTCCACGCTCCAGTCCCACCAGCTCTCCGGTATGGTGAAATACCACCCGCAGGACAGGCTGTGGTACGTCTTGGCCACGGTGGACAACTGCCCGTCGCCGTTGCAGCAAAGCCAACTGACCAGACCGTCCGTCTGCTCCGCTGTCCAACTGGTATCCGGACTGGGCAGTTCAATGATCCCGTCGCCGTTGATATCCTGGGGCAGCAGCTGACGATAGGGAAACACGGCGTTGGACACGCCGGTGCTGCTGCCGCTGAGTGCCAGATTCACCAGTCCCAGATCCTGGCGGAACACCAAAATATCCGTAGCAGCCATGCCCTGCTCATCCACACCGGTGATATACAGCGCCGGCGTGTCGGCATCCAGCCGACCGCTGACCAGGCTGCCACGGTTCACCGAGGCCATGGTGCTGGACAGCACGCAGCGGTAGGCCACGCCCATCTGCTCCTCCTGCCAGCCGTAGAATTCCGCCACCGGCTGGCTGTCCGCGTCGGTGCGAAGCACCAGCAGGCTGGGGATACCGTCACCATTCAGATCCTGTATGGTAAAGCGCGTGTAGCCGCTGGACATCAGCGCCACTGGCTCCCGCGCCACGGTGTACACCGCCACGGTCTGCACCTCGGCGCTGATACGCCAGCCCACGATCAGCTCACGCCGGCCGTCGCCGTTCAGGTCCTGATAGTACACGCTGTCGATGGCGGTGCCGCTGCTCTCGATGGTGCAGTAGCGGGCATAGCTGTCGCCCTCGATCTTAAATACAAATATTTTCAGCGGCTTTTCGTCGCTGCTCATGCGGAAAAAGGCCAGGGCCTCCTGCTGTCCGTCGCCGTCCAGGTCAGCCATCTGCACCGACTGGATATTCCGCCCGCCGGTAGGTGAGGCGTACTCATAGCCCTGTGTGATCAGCGTCTCCAGCTCCTGGGTCAGGCCGGTGTACTCCTCCGCCATTCGCGGCAGGGTAAACAGTTCCTCCACTGAATCGTCAGAGAAACCGCAGCCGGTCAATGCCGCTGCCAGCAGCGCCAGCAGCCCGACCAGGCAGATATACCGTTTCAAACGCCGCATACAGCAGCACCTCCCTCCGGGTCATACTCTTACTCAAATATCATACCACATCTTGCACCGCTTTGGTAGAGGGAAAATCGTAAATAAACAGCAAATTAATGCCGGACGCAGAGAGCACCCCTTTCGGGGTGCTCTCTGTATTCCCCTGCCGGTGCAGGGAGAAAGACATCAGCCGTGGGAGGGATATCCTCTTAGGCATCGCGGCGGCCACGCCTCCCGCACAGCTTTACCGCGCCGGCCAGCGACAGGGCGGCGACCTCAGCGTATACGGCAATTCCCGCGTCAAAGGTCGTGGGGCTGACCGTCCTTCTCACAGGTGCAGGGGGCTCGCTGTAGTAATAGGCGGCCGCCGTGTAGGACACGGAGGGCTTGGGGAACTCCAGAGCCTCACCCTCCTTACCGCCTGTGGCTACCGGTGTCAAGATCGCGCTCTCATTGGTATAAAGCGCCTTTGACACGTCTACGTGTGTGGTGGTGTCATCCACATAACCGTCCCCATTCAGATCCATCACACCGTGGGTGCCGGCGGCGGGCGTACCGGCGAGCTTTACAGTGTAGGAAAGCTTGACCGGGGCAAAGTTGGAGACCGGTTCGTTGATTTTCCATGTGAAGCTGTCGGCGGCACCGTTGTACTCTATCTTGAAGCGGTAATTACTCTCATTCCGGGCGCCGCCGAAGTAGGTCACATTTCCATCCTGCTTATATTGCAGTTCTTGCCCGCCAACGGTGAGATGAAACGTGCCGGGAACGAGATCGAAGCTCTTGCCGACAGTATCCGCCACAGCGGAACCCTTATCAACAGCGTAGAGGACTTTATGCTGGATTGAGTTAAAATCGACTGCTCTCCCTCCCGCCAGTCTGTTCATAAAGGCGGTACCCCACTGCCGTGTTTCCCTTGCCAACACGGCATGGCACTGATAGCCCTTCTCCTGCATCGCTTTGTAGGTACTCTCTGTCAGGTACAGGGCTTTCTCCACATTTGAAACGTTTTCTTTACTCCGCAGCAGTTTGCTATTATCGGTCGGAGCTTCCCCAGTATATTGGTAGTCCCAATTCTCGTTGTCGTTGTCTGTCCCCATTCTTCCGGCAATATCGCTCATCCAGTTATCGATGCTGTCCTTGGGAATAAACGTTTTTTCCTCTTTGTCACTGTACCCGTACTGCACGTTCAACTCACTTAGCATACCGCGCTGGTTAACACCATTCGAGATTAGGTTGCCATCAAAGCTGCGCGTATACGGGGTAGTATGATCATCCTCCTTGCAGAACTGATAGGTAACGCCGTCACTGACAAATATCAGATGCTTGCGGTGCGGCTCGACCGCCGTATCGTCATCGAGCATTTTCTTGCCCGCAAGTAGTCCCGCATGCGTATTGCTGCCGCTGGATATAGTCTTCCTTATCGCAGCCTCAATGGTAGTATAGTTTCCCTCTGTAAGCTCCGTAAGCGGGAACGCAACATCTGCCGCCCGATTGAAAATAACAACGCCGACCTTGACCATCACACCGCGTTCCTTCACCTCGTTCTTCAGGTCGGCAAGAAGCGCTAACGTCTTATTCTCCAATTCTGCGCTTGTAGATTTGTCCAGTACAAAGACCACATCGCTGGCCAGTTTTTCCTCTGCGCTGGGAAGCGACAACGTAACGGTGGACCGATAGTCCTTATCCAGTACGGTGGCTGTCTTGGATCGAGACACATTCACCAAACCCGGAGTCACCTCCCCATCAGTCGGCACTGTCCCCCACGCAACAACGGTCGTTGTCAGCAGCAGGGCAAGCATTAGTAAAAAACAGCTTATCCTCCTCATTTTCTCCTCCTTTCCCATTGTACAGACCTCTTTGTTTCAATTGTGCATTGAAACAAAGAGCAGTGGTACCACTGCTCTTTGTTTCAATTGTGCATTGAAACAAAGAGCAGTGGTACCACTGCTGGTTCGTGTATCTATTATATATTTTTATGACGAAATGTCAAGCAGTTATTGATATATTGGTAATTTTTGCCAAATTCGTATATACCCTTCTATCAGCGGCAAAAAAGAGACATCCTCACGGATGTCTCTTTTTTGGTGCCGGTGACCGGACTCGAACCGGTACGCTGTCGCCAGCGGTGGATTTTGAGTCCACTACGTCTACCAATTCCATCACACCGGCAGATATTACCCGCACATTATACCGTAAATGGCCGGCGATTGCAAGACAATTTTACCCGCCGAAAGCACTGACGCCCAACAGGCTCAAGCCGCCCATGATGGCACCGGCCAGGAGGACGCCGGCGGCGCAGGCGAGGGTGCTTTTTTTGAAGTCCATATCGAGCAGGCTGGCGGCCAGAGTGCCGGTCCAGGCGCCGGTGCCCGGCAGGGGAATGCCCACAAACAGCAGCAGCGCCCAGTACAGTCCGCGGCCGGCTTTGGCCTGGAGCTTACGCCCGGCCTTTTCCCCTTTTTCCAGGCAAAAGGTGAAAAATTTTCCGATATACCTCTTATCTTTCCCCCATACAAGCACTTTTCGTGCAAAAAAATAAATGATGGGAACCGGCAGCATATTGCCCGCGATGGCGATCAGATACGTCAGCCACAGGGGCAGATCGAAAGCCACGCCGTAGGGGATCGCGCCCCGCAGCTCGATCAACGGCACCATGGAGACGAAAAAAACGATGACACAATGCTTAAACATATACGTTCCTTCACTTTACTTCATTGTATACCTTATTGTATCCTTACTGTGCTTTTTTTGTAACTGTCATTATACCCGAAGGTGCTCTCTTTGACAAGAACCACAAGGGCTGTTTAAGAAAAACCTAAAATTTCTACCGACTTTTTTTCAGTTTCAGTCGACAAATACCACCTGTACCTGTTATACTACCTATAAGAAGATTTTATCATGGGAGGAAATGGGCCATGAGCGTTGCAGACGTCATATCGCTGCTGGGCGGTATCGCACTGTTTTTGTTCGGTATGTCCCTGATGGGCGAGGGCCTGAAAAAGGTCGCCGGCAGCCGCCTGGAGCTGGTGCTCTATAAGCTGAGCAGCACACCGCTGAAGGGCGTACTGCTGGGCACCGGCGTCACCGCTGTGATCCAGTCCTCCTCCGCCACCTCTGTGATGGTGGTGGGCTTCGTCAACTCCGGCATGATGAAGGTCAAGCAGGCCATCGGCGTGATCATGGGCGCCATACTGGGCACCAGCGTCACCGGGTGGATCCTGTGCCTGTCTTCCCTGGAGGGCGGCAGCGGCGTGGTGCAGCTGCTGAGCACCGAGGTGCTCACCGGCATCGTGGCCGTGGTCGGTATCATCCTGCGGATGTTCACCGGCAAGACCAGCAACCGCTATGCGGGCGAGATCCTGCTGGGCTTCGCGGTGCTGATGTACGGTATGTCCGCCATGTCCGGCGCGGTGTCCCCCCTGCGGGAGAGCGAGGCCTTTATCCGCATCCTGACCAGCTTCTCCAACCCCATTTTAGGTATTCTGGTGGGTCTGGCGTTCACCAGCGTTTTGCAGAGCGCCTCCGCCGCGGTGGGTATTTTGCAGGCGCTGGCCATTACCGGCGCTGTCACCTTTGAGGTGGCTCTGCCCATCGTCATGGGCATCGCCATCGGCGCAGCGGTGCCCGTGCTGCTGTCCGCCCTGGGTGCCAACCTCAACGGCAAGCGCACCGCCTTTATCTATCTGCTGATCGACGTGCTGGGCGTGCTGATCTGGGCGCTGCTGTTCTACGGCGCCAACGCCATTATCCACTTCACCTTTTTGGACACGGTCCTGTCCTCTGTGTCCATCGCACTGATGAACACCCTGTTCCGCCTGGCCACCGTGATCGTGCTGCTGCCCTGCATCGGGCTGATGGAGCGCATGGTGGAGCTGCTGTTCCCCGACGACGGCTCCGCCGCTGAGGAGCAGGAGATGGACCGGCTGGAGGAACGCTTTTTGCAGCACCCGGCGCTGTCCATCGAGCAGAGCCGGCTGGTGACCAACTCCATGGCCGAACGGGCCGAGGGCAACCTGCTGATGGCCGTTGGCCTGCGGAACCGCTGGTCCGACAAGGATTTCCGCATGGTGGGTGAAACGGAGTCCGTTATCGACCGCTATGAGGACAAGCTGGGCACCTATCTGATGAAGATCACCAGCAAGTCCCTGTCTCAATCCCAGAGCGAGGAGGTCAGCAAATACCTGCACACCATCTCCGACTTTGAGCGTATCTCCGACCACGCACTGAACATTTCGGAGGCCGCCAAGGAGATACACGACAAGGATCTGCAATTCTCCCCTGAGGCCTGTCATGAGCTGGACGTGATAGAGTCCGCCGTCCGGGAGATACTATCCATCGCCGTGGGCGCCTTTGTGGAAAACGATCCCCAGCGGGCCGCCCGGGTGGAGCCGCTGGAGGAGATCATCGACGGCCTGTGCGACGAGATGAAGTCCCACCACGTGGACCGATTGCAGTCCGGCAGCTGCACGCTGAACCAGGGGTTCGTGTTCAACGACCTGCTGACCAACTACGAGCGCGTGGCGGACCACTGCTCCAACATCGCCGTGGCCATTATCGAGCTGGAGTCCGACTCCTTCGACACCCACGAGTATCTGAACAGTGTCCGGGCCATGAAGTCCAGTTCCTTCGCGCGGTACTATGAGGAGTACAAGCAGGAATATCATCTGTGAAAAACAGCCCTCCGGCGGTGGCCGGAGGGCTGTTTTTTGTGTGCCGGGATGGGGAGTTTCGCGCCCCCTGGCGCGAGTAGCTTTCTTTCATCGTTGAAAGAAAGCTACCAAAGAAAGCCGCTTGAAACTACGTTTCAAGACTTCCTTGGCGCGGGGAGGGCAAGTGCGAATTTGGCGGTGTGTACTCGCGGGCGGGGTGCAGCGGTCATCACTGTCGGTCAAAAGGACTGTGCCTGCGTTCACCGGCGCGGAGGCTTCCGCGACCGCTTGCCTCAGCCACGGTAGGGGTGTTTGCTTCTACCGGGTAGCGATTATCAAATCGCGCCTTTGCCGCCGCAAGGCGGCAAAGGTAGGTGTGCCCGTCGGGCACGGATATAATTATTTCTTAGCCTGCGACACGGCAGTACGAATAATTTTTGCCGTAGTAGCAGGCAGCGGCAGCGGAAAGCTGTGCTGGCACAGTCGGCGGAACGACAGCGGGTAAGAAAATGCCGATTGCGTGGGGACGCAGCTTTGCATACTAAGGCGGTATAGCGCGCTGAGGAAGTGCAGAAACGTAGTTTCTGCCGGCGCTTTTGGTCACTTTTGACGCTGTTGACAAAAGTGACCCGTCGGAGACACGTTCCCGCGCCCGGGGCGCGAAATTATCCCCGTCGGAGACAAATACTACGCTTGCGCCGCTGCGCGGCGGCACCTCATCCGCCCCCTTCGGGGGTACCTGTCTCCCTGCGGGTCGGTCCGCGGATCTGACACGCCACCGGCGTGTCATTCAACACCGCGAACCCCCCAGGGGGAAGGCTTTTTTCGCCCGGGGGCGCTTCTTTTGGCTTTGTTTATCGCTTTTTGGCGGTGCAGGTCAGGCCGGTCAGGGACAGAAGCGACAGGGCGGCGTAGAGGGCTACGCCGGGGTCGGCGGTCTTGGGGGCCTCGATGGGCTGCTCCGCGGGCGGGGCGTAGTAGTAGCCGCCGGTTTGGGGTTTTTCCTCCCACTTGGCCAGCAGATGCAGGGGACGCGTCACCGGCGTACTGAAGTTCCATGCGGCAGAGCCATCCGTTCCCGCTTCGTACCAATATTGGAAAACAAGATTTGGTTTGGTCGGGTCAGCGGGCTTTTCTACCGGGGAGCCCAGCTTCGTCTCTCTCACCGTAATGTCATTGTCACTGCCCTGGCCCAAGTCAAATTTCACCGGGTACATAGCCGTAGTATTGCCATTCTCAAATGTGATCATCCCGTTGAAAATGGTGTAGTCATCTTTTGTAGTTTCACGCGTAATACCGTTGTTTTCATTCACCACCCAAACATTTCCTTTTACCGTGCCGCCGTGGGCCTTCATCGTCCCCGGGCCCATATAGATCGCACTGCTCTCCACAGAGCCAGCTGTGCAGTTCCGGATGGTACCGCCGGTCATTTCAAACCATGCACCGCTGACCAGGCAAACACCACCGCCGGTATAGGAAGCTTTGCAATCGCTGATCTCACCGCCGTTCATAGTGAATGTACTCGATCCGGTATGTACCACAACGCCGCCACCCCAAACAGCGGTGCAGTTGGTGATCTTGGCCGTACCGGACATGGTAAAGCTACCGTTATATACAAGCACACCACCGCCCCGGCCGTGGTCGGTCGCACAGCCGGTGATGGTGCCGCCGGTCATCACAAGGTGTCCTTCTGATGAATTGTCTCCTATGTATACGCCGCCGCCATCGCTGGCATTACCGCCGGTGATGGTGCCGGACTTCGCCGCGCTGCTGTCCTGTATGGTCAGGGTCGCACGGTCACTCACCTCGAGCACACTGCCGGTGCCTCTCATCCTCAATACACAGCCGTTCAGGTCGAGGGTCAGGTTTTTTGCAATTTGCAGCGTGGCAGCAATCTCCGTATCAGAGCTCAATGTAATCGTATCGCCAGCGTTTGCCTTGTCTATCCTCCCCTGCAAGGTCAGTTCCGTCGCGGCGGCGGTGCACACCAGGGGATTTGTTACATCCCCCGATGTAACAAAAGCTGCCCATATGGGCAGCGCGCATACCAATACCAGGGTCATCAGGATGGGGAGCAGTCGTCTCTTCATGGCGGTTCCTCCTTCTATGGCTCACATATTTCTCTCCCGGGCCTGTGTGCCGCAAAATTTCTTGTTGGGAAAGTTTTTTGGCGCGCAGGCTCTGTTGTACGACCATCTTACCAGAAAGTGTCGCGAAAGGCAACGGGAATATCCAGATGTTGGCATAAAAAATCTGTGTGGGAGGCATAAGGGGAAGTTATGGGCCTTGGCTGGGGACGAAAAAAGACCGGCGGGGCCGGTCTTTTGTGTTCAGGCGTGGTATTGGGGTTCGTTGCCCTGGTAGATGTCCTGCATCTCCCGGTCGATCTCGCTGATGGCGTCGGAGCACAGGCGCAGGCGGGCGGCATCCTGCTGGGTGAATTTGCGGTCGGATTTATACCGCAGCTCGTGCTCCAGACTGGCCCACATATCCATGGCGATGGTGCGGAGCTGGATCTCCACCGGCAGGACCATGGTGCCCTCGCTGATGACGATGGGCACGTTGACGATCAGGTGCAGGCTGCGGTAACCGGTGTCCTTGGGCTCCTTGATATAGTCCACCTCGCGGAGGACGGTATAGGACTCGCTGCGGGTGAGCAGGGAGCGCAGGTAGTAGATATCATCCAGATAGTTGCAGATGACGCGGATGCCGGCCACGTCCTGGATGTGGGCATAGATGTTGTCGATGCTGACCTCCAGGCCTCGGCGGCGCAGCTTGTCGATGATGCTGTCCAGCGTCTTGATACGGTATTCGATGTGGTGGATGGGCGAGTGGTCATACAGACGGGCGAACTCCTCGTCCAGGATCTCCATCTGCGTTACGGCTACCTTCAGCGCACTGCGGTACAGGTGCGTCACCCGCACCATGCCCGCCGCCAGCTCCTGGTCCTTCGGGGAAAGACCCGTGGCGGTGGGAATGTCCCGCAGGCGGATGGTGCCGCTTTTTTCGATCATCATGGGCAGACGCCCTCCTTTCGGCCGCAGCCCACGTCCGGGGCCGCAGTTTCATCCTACTATACGAATATGACCTGCCTGTGAACAAATCGATATTTCTTTAACAAGTATACCGACAGTTTGCGCGAAATGCAAGAGGGTCGCCGTGCAAAAAGCGCAAAGAAGGCGCCCACGGCTGCCGCCGTGGGCGCTGGGGTCATTTCTTGCAGCGGGCGAGGACGGCGGCGGCCACACGGTCGGCGGCCAGGCCGTCGAAATCGCGGCTCTGGGCAGCGGTGATGGCCTGACGCTGCTGTTCGTCCTCCAGAAAGGCCAGGGCCGACGCGGCCATGTTGTCCGGCGGGCAGGAGGCCGCCCAGCCGTGGGCGGTGAAGAACGCCTCGTTCCGCGTTTCGCAGCCGCCCACCATATCCGCCAGCAGCAGCGGCACGCCGCGGGTGCCGGCCTCGGTGATGCTGATGCCGCCGGGCTTGCTGACCAGCACGTCCGCGCTGTCCATGTACAGCTGCACCTGGGTGGTGAAGCCCACAGCCTCCACGCGGTACAGGCGGCGCAGCTCCAGGGCATAGCGCATCTGCTTGTTGCTGCCGCACAGCACCGTGGCAAAGTCGCCGTCGGCCATACGCATATCCAGGTCCTCCGCCACGTCGCCCATGGGGCCGCAGCCGATGCTGCCGGACATGAGGACGATGTGGCGGCCGGTCTCCGGCAGGCCCAGAGCCTTCCGCGCCGCGGCTCTATCGCCATGCTCGCGGAAGGCGGAACGCACGGGAATGCCGGCGGGCAGGAGGGTATCGCGGGCGATGCCGCAGCTGACGAACTCGTCGGCCAGCTCCTGATGGGGAATGACGCAGATATCCGGGGTACAGGCACCCACCGTGGGGCTGCAGGTATAGTCCGTGGCCACGAAGCAGAACACCGGACAGGCGCTCCACGCCTGCTTCAGCGCCGTCATCATCATGGCGGGGATCACGTGGACACAGACAACGGCATCGTAGCCGCCGCTTTGCAGCGTGCGGCCCAGACGGCGGGCACCGCGGGCAATGTAGCGGTACACCGGGCCGTCGTGCCGGTCCATCTCCTTGTCGCCCTCGGCGGACATATAGCCCGCCTTGTAGAGCTTGGGATACCGGCGGTAGAACCGGGTGTGCCACTTGGAAATGAATTTGGATGCCTTTTTGGAGATGAAGCCCAAGCCGTCCATCACGTCGCAGGACGCGCCGCAGCGTTGGAGGCTGTCACGCAGGGCGGCGGCTACGGCGTTGTGCCCGCCGCCGGTGTTACAGGTCAGGATCAGTACGCGCATTTTGCTCTCCTTTCCGCTGCGCTCGCTTTCGCAGCAGCGCCGCCAGGCGCATGAGCCGGGGGCGGTTGTAGCGTTGTATCAGAATAAAGGGCAGATTGGCCAGCAGCACCCACACCGCCAGCACGATCACGCCGCCCCAGCCGGGCCACAGCCACAGAAACGCCAGGCCCAGCAAACAGGAGGCCCCGTGGACCAGCTCCGCGCGGCACGTCTCCTGCACCAGCGCCGCAGCCTGATCCGCCGTCACGGCGCCGCTGCCGGGCAGTTCCTTCTTCACCATGTCCGGCAGGATGCGGCTCATGTCCGGCACCAGCTTCTTCCACTTATCGATGGCCAATTTGGTGTAGATGCGGCCGTTCTGCTCCCATTTCCGGCTGCGGAAGGGCCGCTTCTCCGGGTCAAAGGGACCGGGGATCGCCTGACCCAGCGGGTGCGCCAGCAGGGCCAGCGCCGCCGCGTACAGGACGCATTTCCAGAAGCCGCTCACGCCTTCTCCTCCCCGCAGCTGCGCTCCAGCGCGTGGCGCAGCGTGCCCTCCGTCAGGCGGGTGACGCGCTCCACGAACTGTTCCTCATCGTGCTTCATGCCGTAGTGCAGCCAGCTTTGCAGCAGGCCCACAAGCGTGGCCGTATACAGCGCCGCGATGGACTGCACGTCCGTCTCCGCCACCGGCAGGTCCTCCGCCGTGCGGCGCACCAGATCCTCCACGGCACCGTAGACCACCTGGTAATACTCGTGCTCCAGCAGGTCGCGCTGGCTGGACTGGTACAGGTGGTAGACCGCGCGGCGGTTGGCGCGCATGAACGCCGTCACCCGCATCATCAGCTGGTACCAGCTGGTGCAGAGGGGTGGTGCGTTGAGGACGCGGTCCAGCTCCGTCTCCAGCACCTCGCGCACCAGGGCGTAGATGTCGCAGTAGTAGTAATAAAACGTATTCCGGTTCACGCCGCAGTGATCTGCGATGTCCACCACGGAGATCTTATCCAGCGGCCGCTGCTCCAGCAGGTCCAGAAAGCCCTTGCGAATAGCGTTTTTTGTGGTCTGTGCCATGTCCATGCTCCTCTCTTTGTGCAAAAACTGCCTTACCACCTGTATCATACCGAATTCAGACAGTTTTTGCAAGATGCCCGTACTATGCACTTTAGGCAAAATGCGCGGAAATGTATGAACATAGTGTAAAAAAAGCATCCCCGCACGGTGTGCGGGGATGCTTTTGCTTCAAATGGGATCAGGCCGTCATCACGGGGCCGCCGTGCTTCTTGGCGCTGATCTTCTGGTAGGCGATGACCGCCGCCACCAGCACCAGGCCGGCCACGTCGGTGAGGGTGCCGGGGATCATCATGCCCAGGCCGCCGACGACCAGGACGATACGCAGCACCCAGTGGACCTTCTTATACAGATAGCCGTTCAGGGACGCCGCGATGGCAAAGATGCCCAACAGGGCGCTGACGCAGATCTGCGCCACCTCCCACCAGCCGGAGATGTTTTCAAACAGCAGCGCCGGACTGTAGGCGAAGATGTACGGCACGATAAAGGCGGCGATGGCCAGCTTGGTGGCGTTGATGCCGGTCTTCATGGGGTCGGACTTGGCGATGGCCGAGCCGGCATAGGCCGCCAGAGCCACAGGGGGCGTGATATCCGCCACGATGCCAAAGTAGAACACGAAGAAGTGGGCGGCCACCAGCGGGAAGCCCAGCTGAATGAGGATGGGCGCGCAGGTGGAGGCCATGATGCAGTAGTTGGCCGTGGTGGGCACGCCCATGCCCAGGACGATGCAGCACAGCATGGTCAGCACCAGGCCGACGATGGTGGCGTTGCCCGCCAGCTGGACGATGGCGTTGATGAGGATGGAGGCCAGGCCGGTGACGGTGATACAGCCGGCGATGATGCCCGCCATGCTGCAGGCCACGGCCACGGTGATAGCGCCGCGGGAACCGGCTTCCAGAGACTCCACCGCGGAGAAGACGGAGCGCTTGCCGGCATTACCCAGCGCCTTGCCGGTCGTCATGGGCTGGGTGTCGCCCTCACCGCGCTTGCCCTGCAGGAAGAAATTGACGAAGCCCACGGCAATGGCGGCCAGAATGGAATAGGCCGCGGAGTGGGACATGGTCTTGCTGCCGGAGGACACCAGCCACACCAGCAGGATCAGAGGAATGATCAGGTAGCAGTCACGGACCAGCAGACGCCACGCAGGCAGCTCCTCGCGGGGAACGCCCTTCAGGCCCAGCTTCTTGGCCTCCAGATGGACGGCGATGAAGATCCCGGTGAAGTACAGCAGCGCGGGCAGGATGGCCTTGACGGCCACCTGGGCGTAGGGCAGCTTCATGTACTCGGCCATGAGGAAGGCTGCCGCACCCATGATGGGGGGCATGATCTGGCCGCCGGTGGAGGCCGCGGCCTCGACGGCGCCGGCGAACTCGGGCTTGTAGCCGGTCTTCTTCATCATGGGGATGGTGAAGGAACCGGTGGTGACGGTGTTGCCCACGGAGGAGCCGGACACCATGCCGCACAGGGCGGAGCTGATAACAGCCACCTTCGCCGGGCCGCCGCTGGACCAGCCAGCCAGACGGTTGGCAAAGCTGATGAAGAAGTTGGCGATGCCGGTGCGCTCCAGGAACGCGCCGAAGATGATGAACAGAACGATGTAGGTATAGCACACGTTGATGGGCGTGCCGATGACGCCGGAGGTGGTGTAGAACAGCTTGTAGATGATGGTTTTCAGCGCGTCATACAGGGTGGCACCGTTCACCGCGCCGGCGTAGCTCAGCTGGTTGATGAACGCGTACACGATCAGCACGCCGGCCACGCACAGAATAGGCAGACCCACGCAGCGGCGGCACAGCTCCATCAGGATCAGGATACCCACCACACCGATGATGACGTGGACCGTCTCGATACGGGTGGACAGGCGCACCAGCGTCATGGCGTTCAGCGCAAAGTAGAAGAAGCAGGCCGCGCCCACCACCATCAGCACGATATCGTACCAGGGCAGGTAGTTGACCCTGACGTGGTGCTTGCTGGCGGGGTAGGTCAGGAAGCCGATGATAATGATGCAACCCACGAACATGGTGAGCCGGATCTCGGGCATGGCCTTGGAAAGCAGGGTCATGCCGATGCAGAACAGACCGAACGCGGCCATGAGGATGCGGATGATCAGCTGGGGCGTGCCCTCCCACAGGCGGGTGGCGGATTCACGGTCATATTTACGCATGACCGCGTCCAGATCCGGGGCCTCGTCCGCGGCGGTGTTGACACCGTCAGCCGGGCTGGTATCCGGTTTTTTCTTGTCGATGCTCATAGTCGTTTCTCTCCCCGAAAAATACAGAATAGCACGAGGACTACGGCGGGAAGCCCCGCCGTAGCCTCGGTTTTTGTCAATTGTCCGTTAAGGATCAGTCGCCGAAGTACACGTCCTTGGCGATGACGGTCTCGGTGTAATAGTCGGAGGTCTCCAGCAGCTTGGCGATGTGCTCGCTGTCCAGGCTGACCAGGTAGGTATCCTTGGTGGTGGCCAGGTCGGTCACAGCGGTGGTGGGGGCACCGGCCACAATGAAGGCGGCGTCGATCTGGCCGTTCTTCAGGGCGTCGGCGCTGTCGCTGAAGGACTGGTAGGTGGGCTTGATGTCGTCCTCGGTCAGCCCGTAAGCACCCAGGACGTCAATGGCGTTGAAGTACACGCCGGAACCGGGAGCGCCGATGGACACGGACTTGCCGGCCAGGTCAGCCACGGTCTTGATGCTGGCGTTGGTGGTGACGATCTGCACCTGCTCCATGTACAGGGCGGCCACGGTGGAGAAGCCCTCGACCTTGCTCTCGAACAGGTTGGTGCCGTTGTAGGCGTAGGCCATCACGTCGGACTGGCAGAAGGCGAAGTCAGCGGTGCCGTCCACCAGCTCCTGCACGTTGGCCTGAGAGCCGTTGCCCACCAGACCCACGACGTTGACGCCGGCGTTGTTGGTGGCGTGCTGGGCGATGACGGAGCCGAAGGCGTAGTAGGTGCCGGACTCGCCGCCGGTGACGAAGCGCAGGTTGCGGGAGTCGGTCTCGCCGGCGCCGTCCTTGACGGAGGCGACCTCAAAGCCCTTCTCGGCGAAGTACTTGGCAGCGCCGGGGTGATAGGGCACGGAGGTGATGGAAGCGCCGTACTCCAGACTCAGCTCGCCGTACTTGGCGTGGCTGGTGGTCAGGGACGCGGCGTTGTCGAAGATGTCCGCCACGAACTTGTACACGTCGTCGCTGGACACGTCGTCGCGGGCCAGGATCACCGCGCCCACGGCCACGGTGGTGGTGTCGGTATGCTCAGCGGTCACATCGCCGCTGTCGTCCTTCTTGTCGCCGCAGGCGACCAGGCTCAGCGCCATGACCAGCGCCAGAACCAGTGCAAAAAACTTTTTCATGTTCTTTCTCCTTATTGATAGATAAATTGTTTTCCTCTTCCTGAAAAACAGCTTTTTCCGCCGGCCGGTCGGGCACGGCGGTGTTCAACGGTGCCATTATATCGCAGGCGTAAACTTTTTGCAATATCTAAATGCGGAAAATTTCATTTTTCTGCGGAACGATTTTCCCGTCCGTGCGGACATTCCGCTTTTCTTAGTCGGCATTTCTTTCGGCAAATCCGTAGTTTTGTCTGTATCATGGTACTTTTTAGCGGTGGTCTATTCATAATGCTAAATTGCTTTATGCAGGAACGCCCCGCAAGAAGTGCATTTTTTGCTGGACAATCCTGCAAAATAACAGAGGCGGGGCAAAGCCCCGCCTCTCAGCTTTCTGTCACATTCAACAGCTGCGCCGCAGCAGCTCGCATACCAGTTCATAGGTGCGCTCTGTGGAGGGCACGCTTAGCCGCTCCCGCACGGAGTGTACATCGTGCAGCTCCGGCCCCATGGACACCGCGTCCAGACCGGGGATCTTCTCCATCAGCAATCCGCACTCCAGACCGCCGTGGGTGGCCTCCACCACGCCGTCCTTACCGGTAAGATCCTTATACGCCGCCAGCAGCGTATCCCGGAACTGCGACTCCCTCTTGTACTGCCAGCCGGGGTATACGCCCCGCTCCGCCACAGTGCCGCCCGCCAGCGCCGCCACAGCCCGCACGCGCTGCGCCAGCATCAGCTTCCGGGACGCGATGGACGACCGGATGGAGAACGCGATGTGCAGTCCGTCGCCGTCCAGCTTCACCACGCCCATATTCAGGGATGTCTGCACCAGACCGGGGAAATCCGTGTCCATAGCCTCCACGCCCTGCGGCATGGCCGTCAGCGCCTGCACCAGCGTCACGGTGCGCTCTGCGGACACGGCTTTTGCCGTCTCCGCTGCCGCGCAGGTCAGCGTCACATCGGGGTCGGTGACGGCGTACTCGTTCTTCAGCACCCCCTCAAGCTCCCGAATAAACGCTTCGAACGCCCGGCCGCTGCCCTTGGGCAGCGCCACCGCCGCATCGCAGCGGGAGCAGATCACGTTGTCGAACTGCCCGCCGGAGAAGGCCGCCAGCCGCAGGCCGGGGAATTTCTCCAGCGCTGTGGCCAGTACCCGTCCCATGAGGCGGTTGCCGCTGCCGCGTCCCAGATGGATGTCCGCACCGGAGTGACCGCCCCGCAAGCCGGCCACGGTGATGCCGAAGCCCTCCATGCCCGCCGCATCGGTCAGCGCTGCGGGCAGCAGGCAATCGGAGCGCATGCCGCCTGCGCAGGACACGGTGAACACGCCCTCCAGCTCGGAGTCCAAATTCAGCAGCTTTTTGCCCTTCAGGTCAGAGCAGTCCAGCGCAAAGGCGCCGTCCATACCCACCTCCTCGTCCACGGTGAACACCGCCTCGATGGGCGGATGTACCAGCGTATCATCCGACAGGATCGCCAGGATCATGGCCACGGCAATGCAGTTGTCGCCGCCCAGCGACGTCTTGTCCGCCCAGATCCACTCACCGTCGGTCATCAGGTCAAGTCCCTCGCGGGTCATGTCCTTGGTGCAGTCGTCGGTCTTGGCGCACACCATGTCGATGTGTCCCTGCAGGATGATCGGCTCGGCGCTCTCATGGCCGGGAGATGCCGGTTTCCAGATCACCACGTTGTTGCACGGCTCCTGCCGGTACTTCAGTCCCAGTTCCTTGGCAAAGTCCACGCACAGATCGCTGATGATCTTCGTGTTGCCGCTGCCGTGGGGCACCGAGCACAGCTTTTCAAAATATGCGAACACCTTTTCTGGCTTCAAGCCTTTCAAAACAGCCATTTTGATACTCCTTTCCCATGCGGCCGCGGTCTCCGCGCCGCCCATTCAGTATAGCATATCCGCCTGCCGCCCGCAAGCGAGTCCCTATGTGCCCACAGCCCATGCTTTCGCATGGGCTGTGTATGCAGCACACATTATCAGAAGTCGCCCAGGCCCATATCGTCCTCGGTGTTGGGCGCTTCCTCGTCGTCCTCCTCGGTGGGAGGCGCGGGGATGAATTCCTCCAGATAGGCCTCCTCCGGCAGGCCAGCCATATACGCCGGCAGGTTGATGATGATGCCGTCGATGTTATGGGGCAGTGTCATTTGGTACGTTTCCGTTGTCTCGCTGCCGCCCTTCTGCTGCATGACCTCCACGGTCAGCTCCAGCTTGTCGCCGATGACGGTGGTCAAGCAGCGCTCCTTTTCGTACAGCTTGGAGATCTGCTCGCCGTTCACATACACAGTGATCTTATAGGGTGCCTCCACAGACTGGCCGCCCTTGTCCACTGCGCGGTTGTCAAAATAGACGGTGTGGCCGCGTCCGATGCGCAGCATCACCACGGCGATGAGCACCAGCACCAGGATAAAGGCGATACGGATGATCCACGAGCGTTTCGTCGTTTTCATGCGGTCCTCCCCTCCTCCTCGGCCTTCTGCTCAATGGCCAGCTGCTGACCCAGCGTGCGGTTCTCCTTGCGCTTCTTGGCCTCGTACATGACCAGTGCCACGGTGATAACGGCGTAGGACACGAACACGCGGAAGTACTCGCCGATCATGGAGTCGCCGGTGATCTTGGTTCCGGCGGCCGGCGCCACGATGAACATGGTATGGAACAGGAGCACACCCAGGAACACGTTGCCGATGGACGCCTTTTCCACGGAGGCGCCGCCCACCAGCAGCGCGGCGATGCAGAACATGCCGACGTTGGTATGCGCCGTATAGGTGGGGAAGTTGCCCATGTTCTGCAGGTAGATGATCATGCCGAAGCCCGCGAACACGGTGGACATGACGATGGAGATCAGGCGGGTGCGGTCCACATTGATACCGGCGTCCCGCGCCACGTTCATATCCTGGCCCACCGCGCGCATGTCCTGTCCCAGCTTCGTGCGGCGGAACCACACGATGAACAGGCAAGCCAATGCGATGATGATCAGCGTCAGCACAGGGATCTTCACGCCGCCCACATAGACGGCCAGCGCGTTATCCACGCTCTGCCGCATCTGCAGAAGGCTGACTGTGTTGCGGATACCAAAGCCGCGGGGCAGCTTCAGTGTGTTGTGGAGGATGGGGATGATGGGCCCCATCATATACAGCACCACCAGCTGGTACACACCGGTCATGCAATAGGCGATAAAGTAGCTGGTGACCATCTCGCGGCCCTTGGCGCGGTTCAGGATGCTGCCGCACATAAGACCCAGCAGAATGGACAGGGGGATGGACAGGATGGCTGCCAGCACCAGACCGGGGATACCCCAGATCTGCCAGTCCGCCACCAGAATCAGCGCGATCTCGCCGGCCATAGCGCCCAGCGTCATGGCAAAGTTCAGACCCATACCGGCCATAATGGGGATCAGCAGGCTCAGGATCAAAAAGGCGTTGCGCCCCAGACGGGTCATAGCCTCGTTAAGTATGTAGCTCACCGGCAGGCCGGACACGGGAATGAGCACGGCGCAGATGAGGATGAACAGGACGGGCACTGAGTTTTTGCCCAGGAATTGCTTTACGTCGAATCTCTTACCCTTCATGTCAGCGCCCCCTTTCCGTCTTTCTGGTCAGGGCATAGAGGATCATGCCGTTGGATACCACGATACGGATGACCTCGCTCATATCCATCTGGAAGGCGGCGCTCATCACGGTGGGGGTCATGGTCACCACGCCCTGATACAGGATCGTACCGATAATCACATTGCCGATGGATGCCTTGTTCACCGACGCGCCGCCGATAAGGATGGCGGCCACGGCGGGCATGGCCATCCAGAAGGGGCCGTTGTACAGCTGTATGAAGCCGAAACCCTGCTCATACACCAGAATACCCACAGCACCCAGCCAGGTGGACATGATCACGGAGATAAGCCGCATCTTGTCCACGTTGATGCCCGCTGCGCGGGCAAAGGCGGGGTTGGAGCCCACAGCGGTCATAGCGGTGCCGGTCTTGGTGTGCAGGAACGCCCACATCAGCACGGCCAGCAGCACGAAGAACAGCAGCGTACCGGTGGGGATCACCAGATTGATGCCGATGCTGTTCAGGTCGATGGTCAGAATGTTGGCCAGCGCCTTGTCGTAATAGCCCTCCAACGAAATGACGGTACGCAGACCGCTGGCAGAGAAGCCCCACACCATGGTAGGGTGCTTGTACGGCAGCAGCAGCCACATCATGCACATGAAGGACACGGACGAGAAGCCCACATAGGTGGCGATCATCATCTCGCCGCCCTTGATCTTGTTCAGCAGCCAGCCGTAGCCGCCGCCGAACAGCAGGGCAAAGGGCGTGGCGATGAGGATGGCCATCAGGAAGCTGGCAAACCCCGTATAGCCCAGCTCGATGGACAGCGTGGCACCCAGCAGTCCGGACACGATACCCAGCGGCAGGCCGAAGTTCAGGCCGCAGCCGGAGTGTACCATGGGCACCATGGCCAGCACCATCACGGCGTTCCAGCTGAAACGGGTGATGATATTGGTGATCTGTGTGGGGAAATCCAGCCCCACGCAGGGCGCGGCGATGAGCAGCAGCAGCAGGAAGCACGCGATGATCAGACGCGGCAGGCCGAAGCTGTCCACCAACTCTCTGAATTTTGACTTGTTTCCAAGTGTGGTCGTATTGCCCATTTCTTCCTCCTTACTTCACCTGACTGACCATGAGCATACCGAACTCCTCGGAGGAATGGTCAGCAGGCAGGATACCGGCGACCCTGCCGCCGGAGACGATGGCGATGCGGTCGCAGATCTGGCGCAGCTCCTCCAGCTCGGAGGAGATCATCACCACCGTGACGCCGGATTCGCGGTTAAATTTCTTCAGCGCCTCCAGCACCAGCGCCTTGGCGCCCACGTCGATACCGCGGGTAGGCTCGGACACGAAGAGGAAGCGGGGCTCCAGCGCGAACGCCTTGGCCAGACACACCTTCTGCTGGTTGCCGCCGGACAGCTCTCTGGCCTTCTGGGCGGAGCCGGTACACTTGATCTGCAATTCATCGATATACCGGTTCGTCACCGTGTGGATGGCCTTTTCGTCACGCCATGTGAAGAAACCCATTCTCTTCAGGAACTTGTTCTGCACCTGCATGGCGGGGAACGCCACGTTCCACTCCAGTGACTCGTCCAGCAGCAGACCCACGCCGCGCCGATCCTCGGACACAAAGGCCAGCTGGGAGTCCAGACACTTCCGGGGGCTGTTCAGCGCGATAGGCTTTCCGTCGAATTCCACGGTGCCGCCCGCCTCATACAGGCCCATAACGCCGTTGGGGATGCCCAGCTTGCCCTGACCGGCCAGACCGCCGATGCCCAGGATCTCGCCCTCCTTCACGTCCAGATCCACGTTGCGGACGATCTCGCCGGGCATATCCACCCACAGCTTGCGGATGGACAGAATGGTGCGGGCATCGGAGTGGTCGCGGATATCGTGGGAGACGCCGCCGGCGGCCACCTCGCGCCCCACCATGTAGTGGGTGATGTCGCGGACGTCCGTCTCGCGGGCGGGCACGTCCTTGACAACGTAGCCATCCCGCATGATGACCACCTTATCGCACACCGACAGGATCTCCTGCAGGCGGTGGGTGATGAAGATCACGGCGATGCCCCGGGAGGCCATGCCGCGGATGGAGTCCAGCAGGGCCTGTGCCTCCTGCTCGGTGAGCACGGCGGTGGGCTCGTCCAGGATCAGCAGCTTCAGGTTCTCCTTGCTCAGCTCGCGGGCGATCTCCGTAAACTGCTTGTGCCCCACGGGCATGCTGCTGATGACCATCTTCTGGTCGATAGCCACGCCCATCTTCTCGATGGCTTTTGCGGCGCGGTTATCCATTTCCTTATAGTCGAGAGTGTCCAGGCGCGGGCCGAACACTTCTGAAATGACGCTTTTTTTCTTGGGCTCGCGGTTGAGGAGGATGTTCTCCGTGGCAGTAAAGCCGGGGATCAGCGAGAACTCCTGATGCACCATGCCGATGCCGGCCTTCAGCGCATCAAAGGGGGTGTTGAACTGCACTTTTTCTCCGTCGATCAGGACATCCCCCTCGTAGCCGCCCGTCTCACGGATCACGTCCATGCCAAACAGTATTTTCATCAAGGTGCTCTTTCCGGCGCCGTTTTCGCCCACCAGACCCAGCACCTCGCCCTCTTTCAAGGTGAAGTTGATGTCTGTGAGCACCTGATTGCCGAAAAAGCCCTTTTTGATATTCCGCATCTCAAGCAGCGGAGCATTGTTCTTTTCCATATTCATCCCTACCTATAGCAGCGGAGAGGGAGGATGCCCTCCCTCCCCGCTTTAATGGTTGCTTCAAAAGCCTGTCGTCAGCTGATGGTGAAGTACTTTTCCGGGATCTCCACGGTAGCGTTGCCCATGAAGTGGCCGGGATCGCCCATGATATAGGTATCCTGATAGATCAGGAACACGTTTTCAGACTTCGCGCCGGTGGTGGCGTTGGTGTAGCTGGCGCCGTTCCAGGCCGCCTTGGGAGAGTAGACCTGCAGAGCGGCAGCCACATCGTCCATGTCCTTCAGCTCGCTCTTGCCGTCCAGCACGTTCTTGGCGTGCAGAGCAAGACCGGCGGACAGGGTGTAGCCGTAGGAGTAAGCCCAGGTACCGAAGTGATCGGCGCCGCCCTTCTCCACGATGGCGGACTCGACCTTAGCCAGGATCTTCTCGAAGTCACCGGCCTCCTCGGTCAGATCCAGACCCAGCGCGCCGGGATAGCCCATCAGGGGGGAGGGCAGGTCGGCCTCGATGAAGTAGCCGCCGCACTCCAGCAGGCGCTTCAGCAGAGGCTCGGTGTGCGCATCGTTGGTGCAGAAGTAGGCAGCGTTCTGGCCGTACTTCTCGACCCATGCGGGCACCTGCTCCAGAATGTAGGCCTGAGCGCCGGAAACGCCGACGTCAGAGGTGGGATCGGGAGCCGTCTCCAGGACGAACTTCATGCCGAACTCCTCGCAGGCGGCCTGCATGATGGCCACGCGGCGGCTCATGGTCTCGTAGGACATGTGGCGGGGGAAGGAGATATGTACGAAGGTATCGCAGCCCAGCTCGTGCGCGGTGCGGATGATCAGGTAGCCGCGGGAGACGAAGTCATTGTTGGTGACCAGGTCGGCAGCGGAGCCGATCTCGGGCAGATCCTCGTGTGACTCACCTGCGATGCAGATGATGTCGGGGCGAGTCTCTTTGATCTTGCGGAAAGCCTCGGTGGTGCCGGGGACAGCCTGATTGACAATGATGGCCTTCATCAGGGGGTCGGCGGACAGGTTCACGATGGACTGGATGGTGGTCTCGGTCTCCTCGGTGAAGTTGTCGGGATAGATGGCCAGCTGGACCATATCCTCGCCATACTCCTTCTGGAAGGCCTCGGCGCCGCGGCGATCGTCCTCGGACTGAGAGACGGAGCCGGTCACGATGCCGATCTTGTAGGGCACGGTGTCGGTGTTGTCATCGGTCTCGCCCTGCTTTTCGCCGCAGGCGACCAGGGAGAACGCCATGATGAGAGCCAGCAGCAGAGAAACTACTTTTTTCATGTTTACCTCCAAATTCCTTTACCATAGTTTGTTGTTTCCTCCGCCAGAAGGAAACAGCGAACAGGGCGCGCCCCGCTCACTTCTATGCATTCGGGTGCTGCGCACCCATTTGATTTTACCAGATAAGTTCACACTCTGTCAACATATTTGTGTCTCGGAATGGTGTCCAATCGTGCATCTCCTTGTTTTTCATCCACACACTTTCCCCATTTTTGGCGCATTTGTATCATTTTCATGTATTTTTCATGCGGTTTTCTGTCAGAAGCCTGCTATTTTGCTACAATAAACTTTTCTTTTGGCGAAATCTGTTTTTTGCCTGACTGCAGCAAAAGAGACAGGCTTCCGCCTGTCTCTCCCGCTTACCTTATGACTTATGGCACTCGTCAGATCTTCTGCTTCTCATCCACGATCTGGCGCAGCTTGGCGGAGAAATCCTCCAGCGTCATGGCGCCCAGGTCCTCGCCCTTGCGGGTACGGACGGAGACGGTGCCGTTCTCCATGTCGCGGTCGCCAACCACCAGCATGAAGGGGATCTTCTCCAGGGTGGCCTCGCGGATCTTCTTGCCGATCTTCTCGTTGCGGCTGTCCACCTCCACGCGGAAGCCCTGCTTGCGCAGCTCCGCGGCCTGCTGCACGCAGTAGTCGGCAGCGCGGTCAGTAATAGGCAGGAAGCGTACCTGCTCGGGCATCATCCAGGTGGGCAGCGCGCCGGCGTACTCCTCGATCAGGTAGGCCAGCGTCCGCTCATAGCAGCCCAGAGACGTGCGGTGGATGATATAGGGCAGGGCCTTGTTGCCGTTCTCATCGATATAGTACATGCCGAAGCGCTCCGCCAGCAGCATATCGATCTGGATGGTGACAAGGGTATCCTCCTTGCCGTAGACGTTCTTGTACTGGATGTCCAGCTTGGGGCCGTAGAACGCGGCCTCGTCGATGCCCACGGTGTAGTCCACGTTCAGATCCTTCAGGATGCGCTCCATGGCGGCCTGGGCGTGGTCCCATTGCTCCGCCGTGCCCTCGTACTTGTTGTTGGGGTTGGCGGGGTCCCACTGGGAGAAGCGGAACGTGCACTTTTCCAACAGGCCCACGGTGCCCAGGCAGTACTTGGCCAGATCCAGGCACTGCTTGAACTCCTCCTCCAGCTGGTCGGGGCGCAGCACCAGATGTCCCTCGGAGATGGTGAACTGGCGGACGCGGATCAGGCCGTGCATCTCACCGGAGTCCTCGTTGCGGAACAGGGTGGATGTCTCGCCCAGACGCATGGGCAGGTCGCGGTAGCTGCGGCCGCGGTTCAGGAACACCTGATACTGGAACGGGCAGGTCATGGGACGCAAGGCAAAGCACTCCTTCGTCTCATCGGCGGGATCACCCATGACGAACATGCCGTCCAGATAATGATCCCAGTGACCGGAGATCTTGTACAGCTCACGCTTGGCCATCAGGGGCGTCTTGGTCAGCAGATAGCCACGCTGCTGCTCGGTGTCCTCCACCCAGCGCTGCAGCAGCTGGATAACGCGGGCGCCCTTAGGCAGCAGGATGGGCAAGCCCTGGCCAATGCAGTCCACAGTGGTGAAATATTCCAGCTCGCGTCCCAGCTTATTGTGGTCGCGCTTCACGGCCTCCTCCCGCTCCTTCAGATAGGCATCCAGCTCGTCCTTGCTGGGGAAGGCCACGCCGTAGATACGCTGCAGGGTCTGGCGGTTGGAGTCGCCGCGCCAGTAAGCGGCGTTGCAGGCGGTCAGCTTGATGCCGTTTCCCTTGATGCGGCCGGTGGAGTCCACATGGGGACCGGCGCACAGGTCCACGAACTCGCCCTGCTTGTAGAAGGAGATGTGGGCGTCCTCGGGCAGGTCGTTGATCAGCTCCACCTTATAGGGCTCTTCCCTCTCCTCCATGTACTTGACGGCCTCGGCGCGGGGCAGCTCGAAGCGCTCCAGCTTCAGCTTCTCTTTACAGATCTTACGCATTTCAGCCTCGATCTCGCCCAGGTCGTCCTGGGTGAAGGCGAAGGGCGCGTCCAGATCGTAATAAAAGCCGTTGTCGATGCTGGGGCCGATGGCCAGCTTCACCTCCGGGTGCAGGCGCTTGACAGCCTGGGCCAGGATGTGGGAGCAGGTGTGCCAGTAGGTCTTGCGGTACTGCTCGTTTTCAAACGTAAATTCCTTGTTGACTTCGCTCATAGTCTGTTCCTCCTTGTGATCGGGGCTGGATAAATAAAAATCCCCACCCCTGAATGGTATCAGGGGTGAGGTAATAGGCATTACTCCACGGTTCCACCCTGCTTACGGCATACGCCGTCGCTCGTGACTTCTGTAACGGGAAGCCCCCGTCCTGCTCATCGCAGGCGGCTCGGGAGTGGTACAGGCTGCGCCGCAGGCAGGACGCTTTCAGCCGGGGGCGCCCCTCTCTTTGGCCGCGGAAAAACAGCTTCTTCTTCGTCACTGCCTTTTTGATGGCAATAAGTATAAACCGTTTGATCGGGTTTGTCAACGGGTGGTTTTCACGGGGGAAGGGAAAAATCAGCCGCGTGAAGCAAAAAGAGGCATCCGAAAGGATGTCTCTTTTTGCTGGCGCGGAAGGAGGGATTTGAACCCTCGCGCCGCTTTTGACGGCCTACTCCCTTAGCAGGGGAGCCCCTTCGGCCACTTGGGTACTTCCGCATACATATTTATTTTCTGGCGGAGAGAGTGGGATTCGAACCCACGGATGCTTTCACATCGCCGGTTTTCAAGACCGGTGCTTTCGACCACTCAGCCATCTCTCCGTGCGTAAAAGCGTCTCTCGTGCCAAACGCGAGTATTATATTACCATGCGCCGACGCCTTTGTCAACAAAAAGCCTCGGAAGAAATTTGAAAAAAATTCAAAATAGGACTTGCAAACCGCCGAAAACTGTGGTATTCTAAGTGGGCTGTTTGAGGCACAACAGAATATCCGGGTGTGGCGAAGTTTGGTATCGCGCTTGAATGGGGTTCAAGAGGCCTCGAGTTCGAATCTCGACACTCGGACCACGTCGGAGCAGGTTTGTATGCTTGCTCCGACTTATTTTTTATATAGCGGAGAGGGAGATGGTGTTGTCATCTCCCTCTTTTTTGTCCGGCGCAGGACGCGAAAAAGCGCGGCAGCTGCCGCGCTTTTTCCTCTTCCTCCCTGCTCGGTCCTTCCTGAAAGAAGGTCCCCCTCGCTGTTAAGTGAATTTAGTATACCATGAATACGCCCGTTTGTCTATCCTTTTTAGGCGTCGCATCCAGCATTTGCCACTGTTTTTCATGCATATCGCGCTGTCGGGCGGCAAAACTACCGTTGCGATACCCAACAAGGGCATTTGCCCCACAACATGAAAGGAGAACACAACGATGTCTACCAAGAACAGCAACAAGCTGAATGTCCCCGAGGCCAAGGCCGCTATGGATCAGTTCAAGATGGAGGCCGCCTCTGAGGTCGGCGTGAACCTGAAGAACGGCTACAACGGTCACCTGACCAGCCGCGAGGCCGGCTCCGTGGGCGGCCAGATGGTCAAGAAGATGATCGAGTCCTACGAGAAGAACCTGTAAACGGTCCTTCCCGCACGAAAAAAGAACCGCCTTCGGGCGGTTCTTTTTTACGTTCTCACAAGGTGACCTCCGTGCCGTTGTTCACCTCGATGCGGTAGCCGCCGGGGTTGTATACATCCGTTCCGTTGCCCCTGAAGCGGCAGTCATCCAGCGCCGCATAGGAGTTCGGCGGCAGGCACAGAAGCTCCAGCGCCGTGGTGTTGTTCAAAAAGTCGATGTGCCTGATGGTATATGTATAGGAGTTGCTGTACGCGGAGTCATACCGCGCGCCCACCCCGTTGCCGCCGATATACCCGCCGTGGAGATAGACCCAGCCGCCGTTCACGGCCAGCGCGCCCACGTCCCAGCCGGTTACGCGGCAGTTCTCCAGATAGGTGGGTGCTCTGGCGGTCACGCCGGTTCCGCCTCCGTCTCCCTCGAAGCTGACCTCCGAAAAGCGGACGTAGGCGTGGCACCGCTCCGTGTCGCTCAGGGGCGTCACCGTCACCGGCGCGGCAAAGGCGGTGCCGCTGCCCTTCAGCGTGACCGCGCAGCCCACCGACACCGGCGCGTCATAGGTCACGTCCGGCAGCTCCACCGTGATGGACGTGTCCGCGTCGTACTCCTCCGCCAGCCGATCCAGCAGCGCCTGCAGCTCCTGCACCGTTTCCAGCGGCGCGTCCTCCGGCGTGATACGCAGCGCCTGCTGCTCCTCAAATTCCACGGTCATGGTCAGGCGCAGCACGTCGCCGCTCTTCATGCGCAGCGTCCAGACCACCTCGTTGTGGGTGCAGGTGGAATCCGCACGCAGCCGCCGGTACAGCAGCGCCGGGGACTCCGGTGTTTCCTCCTCCGCGTCCCACAGCTTCACCCGGCTCACGCCCTCCGGCGCGGTGACGGACACGTCCCAGCTGTCCAGCAGCGCGGCGAAATCCTCCGCTGCGTAGTCCTGGGTCACGGCGTCCTCCACCATGACGGTGGCGGGGAAGTCCACCGTTCCGCCCGCCGGGATCAGCTCCGAGCGATACCCCACCGGGTCGGTACGGCCCTCGATGGACGGCGTCACAGCCGTGAACACATGGTACTCCCGCCCGTCCGCGCCGGTGTAGTAGGTCTGGCAGGCGGCCAGATAGGGATCCGGAGCCGGGTCGGTCGCAGCGGCCGGATCGGCTGCGCTGTTCGGGCGCTGCGGCTCCGTTTCGGCGGCCGGCCACAGCCAGACCGCCAAAGCGGCCAGTACCGCGGCAAGGCACGCCGCCAGCAGGCGCAGGCGGCGCCTGCCGGTGCGGGGCATGGTCATGGCGGTGCGCTCTGTCAGCGTGGCGGTGCAGCGGGGGCAGAAGGAGGCCTCCGCCGGCACCGGCGCGCCGCAGTGCGGGCAAATCTTTCTCTCCATCACAGCGCCTCCCGCAGCTCGCGCACCGTCCGGTAGCGCCGGTCCGGATTGGTCATGGTGCAGCGCTGTACCACGCGGCCCGCATGGCCCGGCGCCAGCTTTGCGGAGGGGTGCTGGCCGGTGAGCATCACATTCAGCAGCACGCCCAGGGAATAGATGTCGGCGCGGCCGTCGGTCTGGGACAGGCCGAACTGCTCCGGGGCGGCATAGCCGGTGGTGCCCAGCACCACCGTGTCGGCAGCGCCGTCGGGCTTGATGATGCGGCTGGCGTCAAAATCGATGAGCACCGCCTGATCGCCCCGCAGGATCACGTTGCTGTCCTTCACGTCCCGGTGCACCGCACCCAGGGAGTGGAGCACCCACAGCGCAGCGCACACGTCCTCCGTTACCCGGCGGGCCTCCGGCCAGGAGAGCACGCCGCCCTCCAGCAGAAACGTCAGGGTATCCCCCTGGACGTACTCCTCCAGCACGGCCACCTGACCGTCCCGGGCCGCCGTCTCCTCGATACGGGGCAGATGGGGACAGTCCACCGTCAGCAGACGGCGGTAGACATCGTCACTGCCGGCGAACCGGCGGAATATGTAGCGCTTGCCCGTCTCCCGGTGACGCAGCAGCGTCACGGTGCCCCGGGCGCCGCGCTTCAGCAGCCGCACCGGCTCAAAATACGTCTCTATATCGCGCAGAAATGCATCGTACACGGCGGTCCTCTCCTCTATCGGCAGCTTTTTCGAAAAGGTATGCAGCCAGCATATTGTTTTTTGTCTCATTTTTCTCTATTATAATACAGAAATCAGCACTCTATGTAAAGGCGGTAGACGCAGAATGACCGAAAAAAGCACCGACCATCTCCAGCAGGAATTGATGAGCAGCAATAATCTGGACCGCTTTCTGTCGGAGAACAATGAAAATTTCCGGGACACGCCGCTACAGCTGACGCTGCAGCGGCTCTATACCACCACCGGCCTCTCCAAGGCTGCGCTGGCCAAGCAGTCCGGCATCAGCGAGGTATATCTGCACCAGCTGTTCTCCGGCTGCCGCTTCCCCTCCCGCAACCGCCTGCTGTGCGTATGCTTCGGCCTGGGCGCATCGGTGGAGGACGCCCAGGGCCTGCTGCGGCAGGCGCGGCACGCGCCGCTGTACACCCGTGACCGGCGGGACGCCATCATTCTCTATGGTCTGAGCCACAGCATGACCTTGTTCCAGATCAACGACAAGCTGTTCACCGAAAAGCTGGATACCTTATGCTGACACCGACAGGGGAAACCGGGGAGAAAGCAAGAGGAGCGCCCATGTGGGCGCTCCTCTTGCTTTTCAGTCCGGCAGACGGCCCTCCGCCAGCAGCCAGGCGCCGGCGGCCAGCAGCAGCGCCTCCGGCGGAAGCCGCCCCCAGCGCAGGGGCAGGGGGATATCCTGCGGCTCGATGGCCGCGCCGTTCACCGCCGTCAGCCGCCGCTGCACGCACAGCACCGGGCGGGGCGTCAGGCCGGACAGCGTCAGGCTGCATCGGGGCGACAGGCCGCAGCCCACCACCTGCTGCGCCCGCAGAGGCGCGGCGGTATTCTCCTGGGGCAGCAGCACCGTGCGGCACAGCGGCGCGCGGCCCAACGCCGCCAGCCGCGCCGTGCCGGGCCGGTCCAGCACCAACAGCTCCCAGCACCGGCGCAGCAGCACCGCCTCGTCCACCGGCGGTACGGACGGCGGCAGCCAGCGCCCCAGTCCGCCGCGAAAAAATGCCATATCGACCATGTACGTCTCACCTCCCGCGTAGTCTGCCGCGCTTTGCGCCGTCTTATGCCCCGGCGGAAATTTTCCCTGTCCTTTTCGCGCCGGATGTGCTATACTGTCAGGTAGCTTGTTTCAGGAGGTGCCGCCATGCCATTCCACGCGCATTTACATACCGTCAACCGTCACCGGCGCCTGGTGCGGCACTATTGCTTCAAGCTGGGTCTGGTGTGGCAGGGTCTGGCCCACGACCTGAGCAAATACAGCCCCACGGAGTTTTGGCGGGGCGTAAAATACTACCAGGGCTGGCGCAGCCCCAACGACCAGGAGCGCCTGGAAAACGGCGTGAGTCTGGCGTGGCTGCACCACAAGGGGCGCAACCGCCACCACTTTGAGTACTGGATCGACTACTGCCGCCGGGAGGATGGGACCATCTATATCGGCGGATGCAAAATGCCGAAAAAGTATGTGGCGGAGATGTTCTGCGACCGGATTGCCGCCTGCCGGGTCTATCAGGGCGACGCATATACGGACGCCTCCCCCTACGACTACTACCAGCGGAGCAAGGACCTGCGGCGGACGGATGCCAGCCGCTTCATGCATCCGGAGACGGCGGCGCTGCTGGACCGGTGGCTGCTGCTGCTGAAGGAGCGGGGGGAGGAGGCGGCCTTTGCCGCTATTCGCGCCGAATTGGCGGACAGCGCCTACTGACGGCGGAGCGCAGGTGCTTTGTTAAGAAGAAAACAATAGATTTTTGAACATTTCCCTTGCTTTCCATCACTGTTTGTTTTACAATGTTTTGGTACATTTTGATGTGAGGTTGTCAACAACATGGCCCATCCCTATAAAACGCGGGAAGGCGGCGCCACCGTGACGGTGTTCGTACCCTACGACTGCCAGAACAACTGCCCCTTCTGCATCAACAAAAAAGAATACGCGGACTGCTCCGGCTTCAGTCTGGAGAAGATACTGGCAAGCATCCAGGTGATGGACGGCATCACGCCCCGGTGTGATTTTGTGTTCACCGGCGGCGAGCCGCTGGCCGACCTGAACGCACTGCAGCAGATGCTGGACGCCATCCCCGCCACCCACAAGATCTATATCAACACCACCTTCCCCGCCCAGGCCCACACCTCCTTCGAGGAAATGCTGGCCTTCACGGAGAGGAACAAGGACAAGATCACCTGCATGAACATCTCCCGCCACCTGCAGCACTATGTGGAGGAAAGCCCTGACCAGGTGCTGGGGAAGATCGCCTGCCCCACGCGCATCAACTGCGTGCTGTACAAAAACTATCCGGCGGCGAAGCTGGTGGACTATGTGGAGCGCTTCCTGCCCTATCGTATCCCCATCCAGTTCCGGTATGATTATACCGAGACGACACTGGAAAACCTGTACGAAGAGGAACACGACAAGATATTGCAGGACCTGAAGCGCCTGTTCACCTACAAGGGGCTGGACGGCTGCCGGATGCGCAACGGCTTCCACTTCGAATACAAGGGCCTGCACATGACGTACCACAAGACGCTGCCCTACTCCACCATTGAGGAAAAGGGACCGGACGGCGTGACCTACGACATTCTGTACGACATCCTCATCAAGCAGAACGGCGAGATACACAGCGACTGGACGGGCGTGAAGATGGACGTGGACGCCTACCGCAGGGTGGTGTTCGAGCCCTACGACCTGAAGGTGCTGAACGGGACCATCGACTTTTGAAAAAGAGACCGCTTTGCGGTCTCTTTTTTTCGGAACCCGCGGCGGGGTCGCTCCGTCATAGGTAGTGAAAGCCTTGGCGGAAAATAAATGGTGCGTTTGCATTTACCCCTTTTACTTTCGCGCGGTTTGTATTATAATGATGTATCGAGCCGGTATGTGCGTACCGGCGGGCAAAACAGTTCGGAATGAGGATAAGGAGCATATCTATGAAACGTATAATCACTCTTGTGCTGGCGGTCATGACCGCTGTCTCTCTGGTCGCCTGCGGCGACAAGGCATCTGCCACCGTGGACGCCGAGGCGCTGGGCCGTGCGCTGGCCGAGCGGGTACAGTTCGACACCACCGTGTCCGCCATTGACCCCGGCAACTACCTGGATCTGCCGCAGGGCTGCTCCGCCATGGCCTTCATGTCTGACGGCAGCACCATGGAGGAGATCTTTGTGGTGTCCTGCAAGGATAAGACGGACGCATCAGCGGTGAAGATCGCCATGCAGGAGCTGCTGGACAGCCAGAAGCAGGAGGCCGAGCGCTATCAGCCCGAGGAGGCCGAGCGCTTGGGCAGCGCGGTTTTCGGCACCTACGGCACCTGCGTGGTGCTGTGCGTCACCTCTGACACCGACACCGCCAATGCGGTCATCAAGGAGTATGTAGGATGAGTCCGCGCTATGAACGGCGGCAGCGGGGCGGAGGCGGCGCGCTGCTGCTTCTGATCGCCGCCGCGGCGCTGGTGGTGGCGGTGCTGGCCATCTTCACCGATGTATTCAGCGGTAAAAAGGCGCCGGACAAGGATACAGACAGCCCTGCCGTCACCCAGCCCGCGGACGGCGAGCCTGACGGGACCGGCGACGCGGACAACACCGCGAAGGACCCGGAGGGCGATCAAAAGGGTGGTCAAAGCGGGAACGGCGATGGGAACACTGATAAGCCCACCGTGACCACCACGAAGCCGGCAGCCTCCAATGTGATCACCACTGACGCCACGCCCTATCAGTCCGGCGGCGTATACATTGTGGGCAATGCCGGATATGAGATGTACAACTATGTAGGCTCCCTGGCGGAGAAGTACCAGTCCACAGTCAACGCCGTGGCGGACAGCCTCAGCGGCGTGAGCCAGGTGTACGCCATGGCCATCCCCCTGTCCAGCAGCATCACCCTGCCGGACAGCCTGCTCAGCGACATACCCGGCAGCGATCAGGCACAGGCCGAAAAGGATATTCTGGCGGGAATGGGGCAGAATATAAAAACGGTGCCCCTGCATGACGCGCTGAACGCCCATCGGACGGAGTACATCTATTTCCGCACCGACCACCATTGGACGGCGCTGGGCGCCTATTACGCCTATGTACAGTTCTGCAATGTCAAGGGCATTACGCCCCACGACCTCAGCGACTATGAGGTGAGCCAGTACACGGGCTTTTTGGGCTCCTTCTACAACGACGGCGGCAAGCCTCAGGCCATGGCGGATGATCCGGATACGGTGAACGCCTATCATCCCGTCAGCAGCACCGCCGCCATGAAGTACGGCAGCAGCGAGGACAGCAAGCTCACCGGCGGCAAGGTGATCTTTGACGAGTCCACCGCAGCGGCAAGCCTGAAATACGGCGCGTTCATCATGGGCGACAACCCCTTTACCGTGATCGAGAACCCCGAAGTCAGCAATGGGCAGAGCTGCATCGTGGTGAAGGAATCCTTCGGCAACGCCTTTGTACCGTTTCTGGTGGACCACTACCAGACGGTGTATGTGGTGGACTACCGGTATTACGGCGGCAGCGTCAGCGCACTGGCCAAGGCCAAGGGCGTGACGGACGTGTTGTTCGTCAACAACCTGTCCGCCATACGCGGCAGCTATCAGATGGGTAAGCTGGCCGGCGTGAAGTGACATCTGTTTTGAACAGGGCGGGCAAGCCCGCCCTGTTCCTTTTTCTGACTATCCGCAAAGGAGAGCACATCACATGGTATTCAGCAGCACCACATTTTTACTGGCGTTTTTGCCGCTGGTGGCTATTTTATACTATATCTGCCCACGGAAGCTGCGGAACGGGCTACTGCTTGTCTTCAGCCTGCTGTTTTACGGCTGGGGTGAGCCGAAGTACATTCTGATCATGCTGTTCTCCACGGTGTTCGACTACTGCAACGGTCTGGCCATCGGCCACTTTCGGAGCAAGGGAAGGGAGGGCGGCGCCAAGGCGGTGCTGGTCATCTCTGTGGTGGGAAACCTGGCGATCCTGGGCTTTTTCAAGTACACGGATTTTGCCATCAGCAACCTGAACGGTCTGCTGGGCACAGCCATCCCGGCGCTGGGGCTGCTGCTGCCCATCGGTATCTCCTTCTACACCTTCCAGACCATGAGCTATACCATCGACGTGTACCGGGGGCTGGTACCGCCCCAGCGGAACATCGTGGACTTCGGCGCGTACGTGACGCTGTTCCCCCAGCTGATCGCGGGGCCTATCGTGCAGTACAAGACGGTGGCCTACGACCTGGAGCACCGACGGGAGTCGGTGAGCGAGGCCAGCGAGGGTCTACAGCGGCTGGTGATCGGTCTGGGCAAGAAGGTGCTCATCGCCAACCAGATGGGGGCCATCTGGGAGGACATCGCCGCCATGTCGGACCCCACGGCGGTCACGGCGTGGATCGGCGCCATCGCGTACACGTTCCAGATCTACTTTGACTTCTCCGGCTACTCGGACATGGCCATCGGCCTGGGGCATTTCTTTGGGTTCCATTTCCTGGAGAACTTCAACTATCCCTATGAGTCACGTTCCGTCACCGAGTTCTGGCGGCGGTGGCACATCAGCCTGTCCACCTGGTTCCGGGAGTATGTCTACATCCCCCTGGGCGGCAACCGCAAGGGCAAGGGTCGGCAGCTCCTGAACATCGCCATCGTCTGGCTGCTGACCGGCCTGTGGCACGGGGCCAACTGGAATTTCGTGCTGTGGGGCATGTACTACGCCATACTGCTGCTGCTGGAAAAGACGTTCCTGCTGAAGTGGCTGGACAAGGCGCCCCGGTTCGTAGGGCACGTGTACACCTGCTTCTGCTTCGTCATGGGCTGGGTGCTGTTCGCCATCACAGACCTCGGCGCGCTGGGGGCCTATGTGGGCCATATGTTCTCCGGAACCTTTGCCGACGGCACCACGGCGTACCTGCTGCGGTGCGGCTGGCTGCTGCTGGTCCTGGGCGTCATCGGCTGCACGAGCCTTCCCAAGCGGTTATGGGAAAAACGGGAACAGGCCCTCTCCCCCGCCCTGTCGGACGGACTGCGGACGGTGTGGGTCGTCCTTGTGCTGCTGGTGAGCATGGCGTTCCTGGTGGGCGACAGCTACAACCCGTTTTTGTACTTTAGATTTTAAGGAGGCGGCGCTATGAAGAAACGAAGCGGCATCGCGCCGCTGATCGCCATCGGCGGCATACTGCTGGCGCTGTCTGTCGGCAGCTTCTTCCTGACGCCGGACCGGGCATTCTCGGAGAATGAGAACCGCTATTTGCAGCTGACGCCCAGACTCACCTGGGACCGCATCATGTCCGGCGACTTCATGGAGGACGTGGAGGACTATACCAGCGACCAGATCGTCTTCCGGGACTTCTGGACCGCCGCCCGGTCGGTGCTGCAGCGGGCCGAGGGCAAGGAGGACATCAGCGGCACCTATCTGGGCGCGGACGGGAGGTACTTTGCCAAGGTGACCGACGACAGCTTTGACTGGGTAAGGCTGGAGAAAAACGCCGGGTATATCCGGGATTTCTTTGCCGCCAGCGGTAAGCCCTGCACGGCGCTGATCGTGCCCAGCCCGGCCGGAATTCTGAGGGATATGCTGCCGGAGAACGCGCCGTATTTCAACGAGGACAATGCCTTCGGCCAGCTGGGCGATATTCTGGGCGGTACGCTGCTGGACAGCCGGGAAACGCTGGCGGCGGTGGACGATCCCTACTACCACACGGACCACCACTGGACCACCATGGGCGCGCAGGCGGCCTATACACTGTGGGCACAGGCCACGGGGCACACCGCCCGCAGCTATGACCTGACGCTGGCCACGGACAGCTTCCGCGGCACGCTGTACTCCAAGGTGCTGCTGCCGGACAGCGTATACGACAGCGTGTACTACGCGCCGGAGATCACGGTGGCGAGCGTGATGTGTGACGGGAAGGACGGCGTGCTGTACGACCTGTCCGCCCTGGAGCAGAAGGATAAGTATGAGCTGTTTCTGGGCGGCAACTACGGCCAGTGCGTCATCACCACCGGCACGGAGAACGGGAAGCACTTGCTGCTGGTGAAGGACTCCTTCGCCAATTCCTTCGTACCGTTCCTCACCGGCGACTATGAGACCATCACCATGATCGACCTGCGGTACTACCGGGGCAGCATGGCAGAGCTGGCGGCGGAGGTCGACGATATTCTGGTGCTGACGGAGGTCACGAACCTGGCGGGATCTGGAGACTATTTCAAGCTAAGTAAGTGAAAACAGGCGTGCGCTTCGCGCACGCCTGTTTTGTCCTCTTTACAAACGGCTGTTTTTTGGTATAATAGTAAGGCTAAGGAAATTTGCAGGCACAAGGAGAGACGATATATGGCCGTTATCGAGTACGACGAGTATAAACAGAAACTGCAGGCGCTGGAGCCCACCCTGGGCGAGCTGGAGAAGGCGCTGGGTATCCCCAAGGCCCGTGAGGAGCTGGCCGAGCTGCAGAAGGAGACGGAGCAGGAAGGCTTCTGGAACGATCTGGAGCGCAGCCAGCAGGTGAGCCGTCAGGTAAAGCGCCTGGAGAACAAGATCAAAAAGCACGACAAGCTGGTTTCCGAGTGGGAGGACACCCTGACCCTGTGCGAGATGGCCCAGGAGGAGGACGACCCCAGCCAGCTGGAGGAGGTCGTCAGCGGATACGAGACGCTGGAAAAGGAGATCAGCGAGCGCCGGCTGGCGGCGCTGCTCAGCGGCGAATACGACGCCAACAACGCCATTCTGACCTTCCACGCCGGCGCCGGCGGCACCGAGGCCCAGGACTGGACGGAGATGCTGTACCGGATGTACACCCGCTGGGCCGAGCGCCACGGGTACACCTACCAGCTGATGGACTATGAGGCCGGCGACGAGGCGGGCATCAAGTCCGCCACTATCCTCATCGAGGGCGAGAACGCCTACGGCTATCTGAAGAGTGAGAACGGCGTGCACCGGCTGGTGCGCGTCAGCCCCTTTGACGCCAACGCCCGGCGGCAGACCAGCTTTGCCGCGCTGGAGGTCATGCCGGAGCTGGACGACGACAGCGAGATCGAGATCCGGCCGGAGGACATCGAAATGCAGGCCTGCCGCAGCTCCGGCGCAGGCGGCCAGCACATCAACAAGACGTCCTCCGCCGTGCGTCTGACCCACCTTCCCACGGGCATCGTGGTGTTCTGCCAGACAGAGCGCAGCCAGTTCCAGAACCGGGACAACGCCATGAAGATGCTGCGGGCAAAGCTGGCGGAGCTGAAGCTGCAGCAGCACGCGGAGAAGATCAGCGATCTGAAGGGCGTGCAGATGAAGATCGAGTGGGGCAGCCAGATCCGTTCCTATGTGTTCATGCCCTACACCCTGGCCAAGGACACCCGCACCGGCTATGAGATGGGCAACATCCAGGCGGTGATGGACGGCGATATCGATGGTTTCATCAACGCGTACCTGACCGCCGCCGCTAACGGTGAGATCAAGAAATAAAGATTTTGGGAGGCCGCTGCGCGGCCTCCCTGTTTTTTCGGTGTACAAAAAGAAGCGGCTCATAAGAGCCGCTTCTTTTTCATTCAGTTCAGCACTTCTCGAACACGACTGCGGTGCCCATGCCGCCGCCGATGCACAGGGTCGCCAGGCCCTTCTTGGCCTCGGGACGCTTCTGCATCTCGTGCAGCAGGGTGACGATGATACGCGCGCCGGAGGCGCCCACGGGATGGCCCAGAGCGATGGCGCCGCCGTTGACGTTGACCTTGCTCATGTCAAAGTGCAGCTCGCGGGCCACGGCGATGGACTGGGCGGCAAAGGCCTCGTTGGCCTCGATCAGGTCGATGTCATCGATGGTGACGCCGGCCTTCTTCATGGCGTTGCGGGAAGCGACCACGGGGCCGACGCCCATGATCTTGGGATCCACGCCGCCCTGGCCCCAGCCGATCAGCTTGGCCATGGGCTTCAGACCGTACTTGGCCACAGCCTCGCCGGAGGCCAGCACGATGGCGGCAGCGCCGTCGTTGATGCCGGAGGCGTTGGCGGCGGTAACGCGCTGGGTGCCCTTATCGGGAGCATCCTGGCAGCCGGTGGGCTCGAAGGTGTTGACCACCACGGGGTTGGGGGACTCGGGGCCCACGGGGAACGCACCCTTCAGCTTGGCGATGCTGTCCGCGGTGACACCGGCCTTGGGATACTCATCCTTGGCGAAGGGAACCATTTCCTTCTTGACCTTGATCATCACGGGGACGATCTCGTCATCGAACCTGCCGGCGGCCTGGGCGGCCTCAGTCTTCTGCTGGGAGGCGGCGGCGAACTCGTCCTGCTCGCGGCGGGTGATACCCCAGATGTCGTTGATATTCTCGGCAGTGGTGCCCATGTGATAGTTGTTATAGGCGTCCCACAGGCCGTCCTTGATCATGGTGTCCACCAGCTTCTTGTCGCCCATACGAGCGCCCCAGCGGGCGTCCATGGAGGCAAAGGGAGCGGCGCTCATGTTCTCGGTACCGCCGCAGACAACGATGTCGCTGTCGCCGGCCAGGATGGAACGGGCACCCTCGATGACGGACTTCATGCCGGAACCGCAGACCATGCCCACGGTATAGGCGGGGACGGAATAGGGGATACCAGCCTTGATGGAGACCTGACGGGCCACATTCTGGCCCTGGGCAGAGGTCAGGATGCAGCCGAACATCAGCTCATCCACATTCTCGGGAGCCACGTTTGCGCGCTTCAGAGCCTCCTTGACCACCACGGCGCCCATTTCGGCGGCAGGGGTGTTCTTCAGGGAGCCGCCAAAGGAACCGATGGCGGTACGGCAGCAGTTGACAACATACAGGTCTTTCATGAAAGTTACCTCCTATAAAATATGTTGAAGATAGTATACAACAAAGGCTCGCGCCTGTCTATCCCTAATGATAGTCACAATTTTAACAATAGTCAATCCCAAATTGCACCTTCGTTAAAAAATCGGCAAATCGAGCATATCAACTGGCGGTTTCCCGTCATTTTGACGAAATGACGCATCCTCATGCCGCCGGTTCGGCGTCAGCTCCGGTATCGGCAGTGTCCTCCCCCGCCGTGTCGGTACCGGCGTCGGCGCTGTGGTCATGGCCATCATCGGCGGCATGACCACCAGCCTCCGCCATGGCGGCCTGCATCTCCGCGCGGAGCTCCGTCATCCGGTCATAGAAGGCTCCCACGTCCAGGCTGCTGTACAGCTTGGCATTGGACACCACGGAGGCGTTGGCCAGCCGGTCACTCTGGACCTGCTGGAAATAGGCGTCCGCAGCCACGGACAGGTCCAGATCGGTACGCAGGATCACATAGCAGGAGCCATCGCCGTAGGGATCAATGGCGGCGGTCAGCTCCTCCAGCTCCAGCGACATGATGGCGTCGCTGAGGGGATCGCCCTCAGCGGCGGTCAGGGTAACGGCGCCCACAGCCTCCTGCTGCAGCTCCTCGCACATGGCGGCGTACTCCGCCGCCTTGTCCTCCGCCTTCTGCCAGCGCTCCAGCAGATCGGCGGCCATGGTCTCGGCATTTTCGCCGGTGAGGGTCAGCACATAGACGCTGGCATAGCCCTGCTCCTGGGCGTAGGCGCGGACGGCATCCTCGTCATACAGGCTGCCGCCGGGGCCATAGGCCGTCTGCAGGCTGCTGTTCAGGTACTGGGCGGCCAGCATACCGTCGAAGGTCTCCTCGCTGATACCCATCAGGGTCAGCTGCTGCCGATAGCCCTCCTCGCCGTAAAAGGACACCAGCTCCTGCCGCTGGAGGGCCAAGGCGGCCATGTCGCCGTCGGTGAGGGAGATGCCCGCCTGCTCTGCCCAGGCGCGGGTGACGGCAAAGCGCTTGGCGGCGTTCACCGCCTCCAGCTTTACATAGTCGCCGTAGGTAATGCCGCCCTCGGACACGGCGGCGTTCCAGTCCACGTCCGGCAGCTGGCTCGCCAGATAGGTACAGACGTAGTCCACCCAATAGAGGTACTCCTCACAGGTGACGATCTGACCGTCGACGACCAGCATCTCGCCGTCCGGGTGAAGGCCGCTGGCCTGATACAGCAGGCCCTCGGTGCTCTTACCGCCCTTCATGCCGCCGGTGAGGGCAAACGCGCCCACCAGCATGACGGACACCAGCGCGCCCGCCAGAAAACGGATCCAGTTATTCTTCATGTTTTGCCTCCTCAGGGGTCTGCGCCCCGTTCATTTGTTGTGTATCTGCCTGATGGAGCCGCAGGGCCTCCACCAGCGCGCCGGCGGAGGCCAGCGGTTCCTCCCCGGGCTGCATATACAGTGTCAGGCGGGGCGCTGCCCCGGCGGACAGCTGCGCGCGGCTGCGGTAGGCCGCCATGGTGCACACCGCCAGCAGCGCGGCGGCATCCACCCGATCGTCAAAGCTGAACAACAGCTGGCGGCCCTTCTGGGTGATATCGGTGACGCCGCAGTCCATAGCGGCGGCGCGGAGCAGCGCCACCCGCAGCAGCGCCGTCACCGGCGGCGGCACGTCGCCGTAGCGGTCCAGCAGCTCGTCGGTGAGCTCGGACTCGTCCTCCGGCGTGCGGAGGGCCGCGATGCGGCGGTAGAGGTCCATGCGCTGCCGGGCGGCGGGAACGTAAGACTCCGGGATATAGGCCGCCACGGTGATGTCAGCGGAGCACTCCACCCGGGTGGGGGCGGTCTTGCCCTGCTGCTCCAGCACCGCGTCGTTCAGCAGCTTCAGGTACATATCATAGCCCACGGACATCATGTAACCGGACTGCTCGGGACCCAGCAGATTGCCCGCGCCGCGGATCTCCAGGTCGCGCATGGCGATCTTGAAGCCGGAGCCGAACTCCACATACTCGCGGATGGCGGTCAGACGCTTGGCGGCCACCTCGGTGAGCACCTTGCCGGCCCGGTAGGTCAGATAGGCGTAGGCCCGGCGGGGACTGCGGCCGATGCGGCCCCGCAGCTGGTGCAGCTGGCTCAGCCCCATGTTGTCCGCGTCCTCGATGATCAGCGTATTGACGTTGGGGATGTCGATTCCGGTCTCGATAATGGTGGTGCAGACCAGCACGTCGATCTCACCCTCGGACATACGGGCCATCACGTCGCTGAGCTGGCCCTCGGCCATCTTGCCGTGGGCCGTCTCAATGGTAACGTCCTCGCCCAGCAGGTCACGGAGACGGGCGGCGGTGGCATCGATGCTGTCCACCCGATTGTGCAGGTAATACACCTGTCCGCCCCGGCCCAGCTCCCGGCGGATGGCATCCGCCAGAAGGCCCCAGTCGTGCTCCAGCACATAGGTCTGGACGCTCTGGCGGTCCTGGGGCGGCTGCTCGATGGTGCTCATGTCGCGGATGCCGGACATGGCCATGTTCAGCGTCCGGGGAATAGGCGTGGCAGAGAGGGTCAGGGTGTCCACCTGCCGGGCCACCTGACGCAGACGCTCCTTGTGGGTGACGCCGAAGCGCTGCTCCTCATCGATGATGAGCAGCCCCAGGTCCTTGAACTGCACGCCCTTGCCCAGCAGCTTATGGGTGCCGATGAGCAGGTCCACACGACCATCCTTCACCCGTTCCAGCACATCCTTGACCTGCTTGGGGGTGCGGAAGCGGGACAGCACCTCCACCGTGACCGGGAAGGCCCGGAACCGGGCGGCGGCGGTGGCATAATGCTGCTGCGCCAGCACGGTGGTGGGCACCAGCAGCGCCACCTGCTTGCCGTCCAGGATGCACTTCATGGCGGCGCGGAGGGCCACCTCCGTCTTGCCGTAGCCCACGTCGCCGCAGAGCAGCCGATCCATGGGCACGGGTTTCTCCATATCGGCCTTGATCTCCCGGATGGCAGTCAGTTGATCGTCGGTCTCCGTATAGTCGAAGGCCTCCTCAAATTCCTGCTGCCAGGGGGTATCCGGTGAAAAGGCGTGGCCGCCCAAGCGTTGGCGCTGGGCGTACAGCTTGATGAGCCCGTCGGCCAGGTCCTTGGCCGCGGCCTTGGCACGGCGGGTGGTCTTGGTCCACTGGTCGCCGGAGAGCTTGTTGAGCTTCACCCTCTCGGTGTCATCCCCGCCGCCGATATACTTGCTGACCAGGTCCAGTGAGGTGGCGGGGACGTACAGGCAGTCACTCCCGGCGTACTGTATCTTGATGTAGTCCTTCTCCACGCCGTCCACCGGCAGGCGGATCATCCCGGCAAAGCGGCCGATGCCGTGGTGGATGTGGACCACCAGGTCGCCCACCTCCAGGTCGGCGTAGCTCAGCAGCCGCTGGCGGCTGTCGGACTTGGGTGAGCGAGGCCTTTTGGCCTTGCCGGACAGGGCGCGGGTCAGCTGCCCCTCCGTCAGGACGGCCAGTTTCAGGGCGGGCCACTCACTGCCGGCGGACAGCGCCCCCACGGAGACGAGCGTCTGGCCCGGGGCGGGGGCGGTATCTCCCTCCAGCGCCAGGGCGGCGGGGATATGGCGCCGCTGGAGAAACTCCTGCATATTGCGGCAGCGGACCGCGCCGCCGCAGAGCACCAGCACGCCGAAGCCGGCGGTCAGATAGTGGGTGATGTCGACAGCGGCGGCATCCAGGCTGCCGCCGTAGCCGGAGAGCTGCTTGGCGCTGACGTCCAGCAGCAGGCGGGGCGGCAGCAGATAGCGGCTGGTGGGCAGGCTCTCCAGCTGGCAGAGGGCAAAGCGGGAGAGCACCGTCTCCAGCTCCGGCTCCGTAAGGGTCAGGTCACCGAAGGCGCCGGCCATGAGGCCGGCCTCCACGGCGGCGGTAACATCCTGGCGGGTCTGGAACAGAAAGGCCCGGAGCGTCTCCTGCACCCGGCCGGCCTCGCCGGCACAGAGGATGGTGTCCTGGGCCAGATAGTCAAACGCGGTGGTCTTGTCCGGGCAGACGGCGGCCATATAGCGGTCCGCGCCGGGTGGCGCGATCCCCTGGCGCAGCAGTTCGGCATCGTCCAGCAGACGCTGACGAATGGCGGCGTGCTCCTTCTTCAGGCGGCGGGCGGCATCCTCCATGCGCCCGGCGGCGTCGGCGGCGGTGGTCTCTTCAGCAAAGGGCAGCAGCTCGGACGCCGGCAGAATACATACCTGACGGCGGTTCAGCACGCGGCGCTGTGTGGCCGTCTCGAACTCGCCCAGGCTATCCAGCTCGTCGTCGAAAAACTCACAGCGCAGCGGGCGCTCCTCCCCAGGGGAGAACACGTCCAGAATACCGCCCCGCAGGGCAAACTGACCGGGCCCCTCCACCTGATCGGTGCGGGTGTATCCGGCGGCGGTCAGGCGGCGGCAGAGGTCCTGCACGTCGTACCGCGCGCCCACCTCCAGAGAAAAGGCGGCGGCGAGCAGCACCTCCCGGGACAGACAGCGCTGCACCAGGGCGGCGGCGGTGGTCACCACAACGGGGGCGTCGCCCCGGGCCATACGGTACAAGGCGGACAGCCGGGCATTCTCCCACTGGCGGCTGTAAGCGGCGGGGCGCAGCTGCAATTCGCGCTCCGGCAAGCACACCGGCTCCACGCCCAGCAGAACGCGGATATCCGCCGCCTGACGCTGAACGTCCTTTTCGTCGGCACACAGGAGCAGCAGCGGACGCTTCGTCTCTGCCGCCAGCGCGGCGGAGAACATGGCCCGATGAACGGGGGCAAGCCCCGTCACGGCAGCGCAGCAGGTAACGGCGCTGCTGTGCAGCGCCGCCAGCAGCTCCTGAAGCTGCGGCAGAGCAGATAACTTGTCTAACAACCCAGTCACGGGGCATCCCTCCTTTCCCCTCCGGCGGCACTTCGTGCCGGTCAGTTAAATCTGTTCATAGCCCGGTCCGGGCCTTCATCAATGACGGACAAGGCGGCATCGGCTGCACGGTCCAGGGCAGCGCGGAGGGTCTTGGCCTCCTCGCCCTGGGGCTTGCCGATGACCCAGTCGATCATCTCGTGATCCGGGTGATCGGGCATCCCTACGCCCACCTTGATGCGTGGAAAGGCATCGGTGCCCAGGTGCTGAATGATGTTCTTCAGCCCATTGTGACCGCCGGCGGAGCCGCTTTTGCGGATACGCAGCTTGCCCACCGGCAGGGACACGTCGTCGGAGATGACCAGCACATGGTCGGCGGGCACCTTGTAGAACCGCGCCGCCTCGCCCACAGACTCACCGGAGAGGTTCATGTAGGTCTGGGGCTTCATCACCAGTATCTTATGTCCCTTGTAGTCCAGCATACCGGTCCATGCCTTAAAGCGGAGCTTATTCAGGGCGAATTTCTCCTTTTCCATCAGGCTGTCCAGGGCCAGCCAGCCCATATTGTGGCGGGTGGACTCGTACTTGCTGCCGGGATTACCCAGGCCCACCAGCAGCCACTCCACGCCTCCGCTGCCGTTCCGATTAAAAAACAAGGCTGTCGCCTCCTTGCATACACAAAATAAGAGGACTGCAGACGCAGTCCTCTTATTATAGCACCGTTTTTCGGGTTTGGAAAGTATTTTAGTTGAACAGCTTGGCAATGGAGATCTCCTGATAGATGCGCTCGATGGCCTCGGCGAACATGGGGGCCACGGAGATATACTTGATCTTGTCGCAGCCCTCGCCCATAGACTCGGGAATGGTGTTCAGCAGGGCGACCTCCTTGATGACGCTGTTGTTCAGGCGCTCCAGCGCGGGGCCGGACAGCACGCCGTGGCTGGCGCAGGCATATACGCTGTTGGCTCCGCCCACCTCCACAATAGCCTTGGCGGCGTTGCAGATGGAACCAGCGGTGTCGATCATATCGTCGAAGAGGATGCAGTCCTTGCCCTCCACGTCGCCGATGACGTTCATGACCTCGCACTGGTTGGCCTTCTGGCGGCGCTTGTCCACGATGGCCAGGCCCATGTGCAGCTTCTGGGCGAAGGTGCGGGCGCGGGCCACAGAGCCCACATCGGGAGAGACGACCACCATGTCCTCGCACTTTTCGCCGAACTTCTTGGCGTAATAGTCCACGAACACGGGGTTGCCCAGCAGGTTATCCACGGGGATATCGAAGAAGCCCTGGATCTGGCTGGCGTGCAGGTCCATGGTCAGCACGCGGTCGGCGCCGGAGGCGGTGAGCATATTGGCCACCAGCTTGGCGGAGATGGGATCGCGGGACTTGGCCTTACGGTCCTGACGGGCATAGCCGAAATAGGGGATCACGGCGGTGACACGGCCGGCACTGGCACGCTTGCAGGCGTCGATCATGATGAGCAGCTCCATCAGGCTGTCGTTGACGGGCTTGCAGGTGGAGTTGATGAGGAACACATCGCTGCCGCGGACGGTCTCGTACAGGGAGACGGACGCCTCGCCGTCGGCGAAGCTCTTGACCTCTGCCTCGCCCAACTTGATGCCGATGAGCTTGCAGATCTCCTGTGCCAGCGCGGGATTGGCGTTGCCTGTAAAGATCTTCATATCCTTGCCGTGAGAAATCATGGTGCGTACTCTCGCTTTCTATCCGAATTTTTATAGGTACAGATATATTGCAAACAGCTGCGCTGTTCCGCACTTGTTAAAAAGAAAACAAAAATGCCGCCCACTGACAGCGCGCTTTACAGCGCGGCGTACAGCGTGGACGGCACGGCACCCGAAAGGCGGGTGCGGTCATGGACGGTATTGCACTTGTCGGCGCGAATGCGGCCCATGGGCACTCACCTCTTTCTGCATTGTTCTCTGCCCCTATTATAACAGGTCCTGCGGGAAAATCCAGTATTTTTCCCGTTTTTTTCGGCAATAATTTTTTCGGCGGCGGGCCGCGGGCGTTTGCCTGTCTTTTGGCGGGGCAAACAGAAAGTATTTTGAATGTTTCGGAGAAATATCGACTGCTTTTGGTATTTTATAGTTGCATTTCCCATTACATTGTTTTACAATAGTTGTCGCTTATGTAACAGGAGTGTGATACGGTCATGCTGCACATCGTACTGGTCGAACCGGAAATACCCCAGAATTGCGGTAATATTGCCCGCACCTGCGCCGCCACCGGCAGCCAGCTGCACCTGGTGCGGCCTCTGGGCTTTGATATTTCCGACCGGGCGGTGAAGCGTGCCGGACTGGATTACTGGCACCTGGTGAACGTACAGGACTACGACGGGTTGGAGGCGCTGTTTGCGCGGCACCCGGAGGCGGCCGCCGATCTGTGGCTGGCCACCACCAAGGCGCCGCAGGACTACACCCGGGCACGGTTCTCGCCGGATTGCTGGCTGTTCTTCGGCAAGGAGACAGCCGGGCTGCCGGAGGACTTCCGCAGGACCCACTATGACCGGTGCATACGGCTGCCCATGCGCCCGGAGGCGCGGAGCCTGAACCTGAGCAATTCCGTGGCGATCCTTACCTATGAGGCACTGCGGCAGAATGGCTTTCCCGGTCTCGCCGGAACCGGCGAGATGGCAAATATATGAATTTCACGCGAGAGGAGCGTATTCCATGAATTACAATAAAAAAACAGTACAGGATGTAGACATCAAGGGCAAGAAGGTCCTGCTGCGCTGCGACTTCAACGTGCCCCAGGACAAGGAAACGGGCGCGATCACCAGCGACAAGCGCATCGTGGCGGCACTGCCCACCATCAAGTATCTGCTGGACAACGGCGCGGCGGTCATCGCCTGCTCCCACCTGGGCAAGCCCAAGGGCGAGTGGAAGATGAAGCTGACGCTGGCGCCCGTGGCGGAGCGTTTGAGCCAGCTGCTGGGCCGGGAGGTCATCTTCGCCAAGGATATCGTGGGTGAAGATGCCAAAGCCAAGGCCGCTGCCCTGCAGCCCGGCCAGATCATGCTGCTGGAGAACCTGCGGTTCGATATCCGCGAGGAGAAGAACGACCCCGGCTTCGCCAAGGAGCTGGCGGACATGGCGGAGCTGTATGTGTCCGACGCCTTCGGCACCGTGCACCGTGCCCACGCCTCCACTGTCGGTGTGGCGGCATACCTGCCGGCGGTGTCCGGCTTCCTGGTGGCCAGAGAGCTGTCCGTCATGGGCAAGGCCCTGAACGACCCCAAGCGGCCCTTTGTGGCGGTGCTGGGCGGTGCCAAGGTCAGCGACAAGATCGCGGTCATCAACAACCTGCTGGACAAGGCGGACACCATCATCATCGGCGGCGGCATGGCGTATACCTTTGCCAAGGCCCAGGGCGGCAGCATCGGCAAGAGCCTGTGCGAGCCGGATAAGCTGGATTACGCCCTGGAAATGATCGAAAAGGCCAAAAAGAACGGCGTGAAGCTTCTGCTGCCCACAGACACCGTGGCGGCGGACGACTTCTCCAATGACGCCAAGCGCCAGGTGGTCAGCACCATGGCCATTCCCGAGAGCTGGGAGGGCATGGATATCGGTCCCGACACCATCAAGACCTTCTGCGGCGCCGTGAAGGGCGCGGGCACCGTGGTGTGGAACGGCCCCATGGGCGTGTTTGAATTTGACAACTTCGCCGCCGGCACCCGGGCCATGGCCCAGGCGCTGGCTGACAGCGGCGCCGTGACCATCGTGGGCGGCGGCGACAGCGCGGCGGCGGTGGAGCAGCTGGGCTTTGCCGACAAGATCACCCACATCAGCACCGGCGGCGGCGCGTCGCTGGAGTTCCTGGAGGGTAAGGAGCTGCCCGGCGTGGCCTGCCTGCTGGACAAGTAAGGTCCGGCATCTTCGCCGCGGCCAGCGGAGCGGATCGGCCGCGCAGGCTTCGGCGAAAACCGTTTTATTTCGTGTGCATATCCCCATTTCTATATAAAAGTAAAAGACGAGGAGTTAGTTTGTTATGAATCGCAGATATCGCAAGACCATTATCGCCGGCAACTGGAAGATGAACAAGACCGCCAGCGAGACGAAGAAGTTTGCCGAGGAACTGAAGGCCCTGCTGCCCAAGGCCAAATGGTGCGACATTGTGGTGTGCGTGCCCTCCGTAGATATCGCCGCCGCCATCAAGGGCTTCAAGGATGCCCGCGTGTCCGTGGGCGCACAGAATGTGTTTTATGAGAAGAACGGCGCGTACACCGGCGAAGTCTCCGCCGATATGCTGAAGGACCTGGGCGTAAAGTACGTCATCATCGGTCACTCTGAGCGCCGCCAGTATTTCGGCGAGACGGATCTCACCGTCAACCGCAAGGTGCTCTCCGCGCTGGAGGCGGGTCTGCACCCCATCATCTGCGTGGGTGAGACGCTGGAGCAGCGGGAGCTGGGCATCACCATGGAGCTGATCGCGCTGCAGGTCAAGTCCGCCCTGGCCGGCGTGCCCGCGGAGAAGCTGCGGAAGTGCGTGATCGCCTATGAGCCTGTGTGGGCCATCGGCACCGGCAAGACCGCTACCGCCGAGCAGGCCGCTGAGGTCTGCACCTTCATCCGCACCACCGTGCGTCACCTGTACGGCGCCCGTATCGCCCGCAGCATCACCATCCAGTACGGCGGCTCCATGAAGCCCGCCAACGCGGCGGAGCTGCTGGCCCAGCCGGACATCGACGGCGGCCTTATCGGCGGCGCCTCTCTGAACCCTGAGGACTTTATCGCCATCATCAATGCTGCCAACCAAGGCTGAGCATTTCCAAGGAGGAACGGCATGAATAAGACCCCTACCACCCTCATCATCATGGACGGCTTCGGCATTGCGCCCCCCGCGGACGACAATGCCGTCACTCTGGCCAAGACGCCGGTGCTGGATAAGCTGTTTCAGGAATACGCCCACACCACGCTGTCCGCCAGCGGACTGGACGTGGGTCTGCCCGCCGGGCAGATGGGCAACAGCGAGGTAGGCCACACCAACATCGGCGGCGGCCGCGTGGTGTTTCAGGACCTGCCCCGCATCAGCCGCGCTATCGAGGACGGCAGCTTCTTTAAGAACGAGGCCTATAACCAGGCGATGGACAACTGCCTGGAGAAGGGCACCAGTCTGCACCTGTGCGGTCTGCTGTCGGACGGCGGCGTACACTCCCACATCGAGCACCTGTTCGCCCTGCTGCAAATGGCTAAGGACAAGGGGCTGACCAAGGTGTACGTCCATTGCTTCCTGGATGGCCGGGACGTGTCCCCCACCAGCGGCAAGGGCTTCGTGCAGGCGCTCGCCGACAAGTGCGCCCAGCTGGGCATCGGCAAGATCGCCACGGTGATGGGCCGCTACTACGCCATGGACCGCGACAAGCGGTGGGAGCGCGTACAGATGGCCTATGACGCTATGGTGTACGGCGAGGGCCGCCGCAGTGATGATCCGGTGGCCGCCGTGGCGGAGAGCTATGCCAACAACATCACCGACGAGTTCATGGAGCCGGTGGTGGTGGACGGCGACGGCACCATCAGCGACAATGACAGCATCATCTTCTTCAACTACCGGCCCGACCGGGCCCGGGAGATCACCCGGGCCATCGTGGACCCGGACTTTGACGGCTTTGCCCGGGAGTTCTTCCCCACCACCTATGTGTGCAACACGGAGTACGACGCCTCCATGCCCAACGTGCTGGTGGCGTGGCCCCGCATCGCCGTGAAGAACGGGCTGGGTGAGTACCTCAGCCGCATGGGCATGACCCAGCTGCGGATCGCCGAGACGGAGAAGTATGCCCATGTGACGTTCTTCTTCAACGGCGGCGTGGAGACGCAGTACCCCGGCGAGGACCGGGTGCTGGTGCCCTCTCCCAAGGTGGCCACCTATGATCTCCAGCCGGAGATGAGCGCCTTCGAGGTGTGCGACAAGTGTGTGGAGCGCATCGAGTCAGGCGCCTATGACGTCATCATCCTGAACTTCGCCAACTGCGACATGGTGGGGCACACCGGCGTGCTGGAGGCCGCCATCAAGGCCGTGGAGACTGTGGACACCTGCGTGGGCAAGGTGGTGGACGCCACGCTGAAGATGGGCGGTATCGCCATGGTGACCGCCGACCACGGCAACGCCGAGGATATGAAGCAGCCCGACGGCAGCCCCATGACCGCCCACACCACCAATCCGGTGCCCTTTATCCTGTGCGGCGCCGGCACAGAGCTGCGGCCCGGCCGGCTGGCGGACATCGCGCCCACCATCCTGGACGTGATGGGTCTGGCCTGCCCGGAGGAGATGGACGGCAAGACGCTGATCGTGAAGTAAAGTGAACGACCCGCTTTTACGCGAAGTCCCGAAGCGCGGCTTCGGGACTTCCTTATAAGGAGACAAACCCATGAACATATTTGTCATCGGCTGCGGGCGGTGGGGTTCCCTCATCACCTGGTATCTGGATCACATCGGCCATCATGTGACGCTGTACGGGCGGCAGAGCTCGCCCCGTATGCAGTCCTTTCTGGCCACCCGGCAGAACGATCTGCTGACGCTGCCAGACTCCGTGGGGCTGACCACCGACCTGCGGGACGTGGAGCAGGCGGAGACGGTCATCATCTCCATCGGCTCCCAGAGCCTGCGTTCTCTGCTGGCAGAGGCACCCATGCAGGCGCTGCGGAACAAGACCGTGGTGCTGTGTATGAAGGGCCTGGAGATGGGCACCGGAGAGCGGCTCAGCGTTATCGCCGGATCGCTGCTGCACGAGAGCAACACCGTGGCGGTCTGGCTGGGGCCGGGCCATGTGCAGGAGTTCTACCGGGGCATCCCCAATTGCATGGTCATCGACAGTGGGAACGACGCTGTAAAGCGCCGGCTGGTACAGGAATTCTCCAGCGACCTGATCCGTTTCTACTATGGCGGCGACATGATCGGCAACGAGGTAGGCGCCGCGGCCAAGAACGTGGTGGGCATTGCGGCGGGCTTTCTGGACGGCGTGGAGATGTCCAGCCTGAAGGGCGCGCTGATGAGCCGGGGTACCCGGGAGGTGGCGCGGCTGATCAAGGCTATGGGCGGCAATGAGCTGTCAGCCTACGGGCTGTGCCATCTGGGGGACTACGAGGCCACGGTGTTCTCGCCCTACAGCCATAACCGGCAGTTCGGCGAGTCCTTCATCCGCCATCAGGACTATCACCGGCTGGCGGAGGGCTATTACACAGTGGAGGCACTGATGGTGCTCCGCGAAAAGCACGGCGTGGAGCTGCCGATATGCATGGCGGTACATAACATCCTGTACGAAAGCGCCGATCCCCGGGCAGAGCTGAGTGCCCTGCTGCGGCGGGGCCTGCGGGCGGAATTCGACGACTGAATATGAATAAAACATCCTCTGTCCGGCGACAATACGGGCAGAGGATGTTTTATTTCGGCGTGCCGCCCGCCGGAAGGGGCGGCGGCGGGACTTCCCGCCAGGAAAGGGACACGCATATGAAGGACTCCCGAAACGAACGGCTGCGGGCCATGTTCGCCGGGCGGGGCTATTACATAGCCATCGCCCTGTGCCTTGTGGCCGCAGGAACGATCGGCTATTTCGCCCTGAGAGAGCGCCCGGTGACCGTGGAGCAGACGGACACGCCGCCGGTGCTGGATATCCAGCCCGTCACCCCCACCCAGCCGGTGGTAAAGCCCGCGCCGGTGGTCATCCCCGATCCGGTGGAGGATGTGGAGATCACCGAGCCGGCAGAGCTGCTGCCCCAGGTGGTATCCCCTCTGGACGGCACCACAGTGACGGTGTTCAGCATGACGGAGCTGTTATATGACCCCACCATGGCCGACTGGCGCACCCACGACGGCATCGACGTGCAGGCTGACGAGGGCGCGGCGGTGAAGACCGCCGCCGCGGGGACCGTGCAGTCCGTTACCGACGACGAGCTGATGGGCACCACGGTGGTCATTCAGCACGACGGCGGCTACGCCACCCAGTACAGCAGCTTACAGGAAAATACGCCTGTGGCGCAGGGCCAGACCGTGGCCGCCGGGGAGGTCATCGGCTATGTGGGCAGCACCTCCGCCGCCGAGAGCCGCATGGGGCCGCACCTGCACTTCTCTGTCAGCCGGGACGGGGCGGTCATCGACCCCCACGACTATGTGAACGGCGGCGAATAAGCGAAAAGAACGCCCTGTCGGGCGTTCTTTTCGCTTATTTCATAGAGGTGACGGTTCCCATGAACAGAGGTACGCAGGCGTGGGTGTCCACGATCATGTAGAGGAAGGGGCGGTCCAGCGTGACGGTCTTGACGTCCTCCGAGGGCGGGGCGGCACCGGCGTTTATGTCCAGAGAGGTGGCGGCAGCCGCCTTGGTGCCGTTTTCGTCCAGCGACAGATACGTCTTGTGCAGCACGGAGGAGACGTACAGATTATTGCCGCTGGGCGCACTGCCCATAGCCCGCAGGTCAGCTCTGGACACGTCAAACAGGTCCGTGATACCCATGGCCGTCAGCGCCTTCTCCAGCTCCAACTCCGTTTGGGCGGTAAACCGCGGGATGGACGCCTGCACATCGGCGTATTGGTGACCGGTGATCAGCTGATACAGATGCTCGCCGGTGAGGTTCTTCAGGTAGTCCTCCAGCGTCACGCCCTCGTCGGGCAGCAGCGCTACGAACGCATATTTCCCGCCGTCATAGGGCTTCAGGAAGCCGGTAACGTTGTTGCCAGACAGATAGATGCTCTCGCTGCTGGTCAGGTAATCCGCCGTCTGGCGCGCACCGGAAGCGGCGGTGAAGGTCCCGCCCTCGCGGATATCCGACGCTTCGTAGGGCGTCTCCCACCGGGCGTCAAAGCAGGCGGCGTTGACCAGATACAGCATGGTGGCCTCGCCGGGTGCCTGCTCCAGCAGACTGTCGATCAGGCCGTTTGTCTCCTTGCTGACCCAGCGGTTCAGGTCGGTGACCAGACTGCCGTCGAACGCGGAACGATAGATCTCCGCATTGTAGTAGTTGACGCAGGCGCGCAGGAAGCTGTCCTCCACCCGGAAGGTATCCCGCACCCACGCGGAGTTGGCCAGCGAAACGGCGCAGCTCTTGTACACGGCCGGCAGGCTCATGCGGTAGGTGTACAGAAATTCATTCAGCTGGTTCAGGCTCATGCCCGCCGCCGTTTCCATCTGCTTCAGGGTAGTTCCACCGGCGCCGTTGGCCGTCATGCCCAGTGCGTTCAGGATGGACACCGGTGACAGCAGCACACCCGTCTCTCCCGCCCGTTCACTGCGAAGCAGTGACAGGGCAAAGGCCGACACCGCCTCGCCTCCGGCAGTCAGGTCGGTAGTCGTGTCCAGTGCCTGGGGCACGATATCCTTGGTCAGTGCCTGCGCCTTGATGCCGCAGCCGGGCAGGGCCAGCAGCATCAGCAGCGCCAGCACCAGCGCCGCCGCACGTTTTTTCATAGGATCCGCCTCCTTTCAAAAGACTCATCTGCTATATAGACGCAATTCCTTCGGAAAAGGTTTCCCTCCCGCAGAAAAAGCGCCGCCATCGGCGGGGATGGCGGCGCAGTATGTCACTTGCAGTATTTCTCGATGTAGGCGTCCTGGCACTTGATGATGATATCCACCGCCGCCTGACGGCCCAGCACGTCGCTGACCACGGTCTCCTTGCCCTCCAGGCTCTTATAGACCCGGAAGAAGTGCTTGATCTCGCTGGCCACGTGGGCAGGCAGCTCGGAAATATCCGTATACAGATGATAGGTGGGGTCTTCGAAGGGGATGGCGATGATCTTCTCATCCAGGTCGCCGCCGTCCTCCATGGTGATGACGCCGATGGGGAAGCAGCGCACCAGACTCATGGGGCGGATGGACTCGCTGCACAGCACCAGCACGTCCAGAGGGTCACCGTCATCGGCCCAGGTGCGGGGAATGAAGCCGTAGTTGGCGGGGTAGTGGGTAGAGGTGTAGAGGATACGGTCCAGCCGCAGCATACCGGTATCCTTGTCCATCTCGTATTTGTTCTTGGAGCCCTTTTCGATCTCGATGACCGCCCAGAAATCCTCGGGCTTTACCCGCGCAGGCGCGATATCATGCCAAATATTCATAGGATGTTCCTCCTGTTCCAGTTTGTTCCGTGGACACATTATAGCGCAGAAAAGCGCGGCGCGCAACGGGATTTTGCGACTTTGTCGAAATGTTTTTTCGAAAGGTGTTGACACAGGCCGGGCGGTGTGGTATCCTAATAAATGCCTGATCCGCCGGTGTGGTGGAATGGTAGACACAGGAGACTTAAAATCTCCCGGCAGCAATGCCGTACCGGTTCGAGTCCGGTCACCGGCACCACCCGGTACAGTACAATATCGCGGAGTAGAGCAGTTGGTAGCTCGTCGGGCTCATAACCCGGAGGTCGGAGGTTCAAGTCCTCCCTCCGCAACCAGAAAGTCCTGATTTCTTGCGAAATCAGGACTTTTTTCGCACTTTTTCGCCCGATAACTTGCTTGCTGTTTTTTTGACCCAAACGCTGACCCCAACGGGAGCGGATAGCGGAAAGCACTATACCGCGCCAGAGAGAAGGTTACCCATTGTCTTTGCCGCTTCACGCTTGGCTGAGGTCGTTACATGAGCGTAGGTGTCCAGCGTGAAGCCTGCCGAAAAATGCCCCAGCATGCCAGACACGGTCTTGATGTCCACACCGTTTTGCAGAGCCAGCGTTGCGAAGGTGTGGCGCAGGTCGTGAAAACGCACCTTCGGCAACCCTGCCCGCTTTAGGACTCGGTGCAGCATGTGCAGCACGCTGTCCGGCGACATGGGGCCTCCCGTCGGGGACGGAAACACCCACTCGCTGTTACCCGTTTTTCTTCTTTGCTGCATCAGAACGTCTATCGCGTCTGCCGACAAGGGCAGTGTGCGGTAGGCGTTTTTTGTTTTCAGCGGCATTTCAATGATCTTGCCGTTGATGCGCCCGATCTGCCGTTGAACCCGAAGGTCTCCTTTTTCCAAATCAATATCCGACCATTTTAATCCAAGCAGCTCGCCCCGCCGCAGGCCGGTGGTCAGGTCGATGTAGTACAGGGCGAACACGCCGCTGTCCTTGGCCTCACGGAGGAAAGACGTCAACTGCTCAACGGGAAGCGTCTGCATCTCCTTGCGCTCCGCCTTCGGCAGCGCGCAGCCGTCTGCCGGATCGTGGGCGATCAGCCGCTGCTCAACTGCCAGCTTCAGCGCAGAGGAAATGATTTGATGGATGTTGCGCACTGTTTTGGTGCTCAGTCCCTTGGGCTGCTTCTGTGCTTCGATTCGCTCTACCCGCCCTTCTGCCAACAATTTCTTGTAGAACTGTTGCAGATGCAGCGTCGTCAGATCATTCAACGGGATCTTTCCGAGCTGCGGCTTGATGTGGTTTTCGATGTAGCCATGATAGGTCAGGTAGGTGGATGGGCGCATCTTGATTTTGGCATAGTTCTCGTACCACACTTCTAACCAGTTACCCACGGTGTAGGTCTTGGCCCGCCCATAGTCGATGCCGACGTTTTCCTCGATTGCCTTTTTCAGCTTTTCCTTGACTTCTGTCTGTGTTTTTCCCAGCACATTCTTGATGATGGCTTTGCCTGTCTCTGGATCGTGACCGACCGTGTACCGGCCCTCCCAGCGGCCGTCTTTCCGCTTGCGGATATTTCCCTCGCCGTTTGCTCGTCGTTTTGGCATAAAATCAGCCTCCTTTGTAACGGCACACAATACCGTAAACAGCAGAGGAAAGCTATCCCAAAACGGAACCGTTATCAGAAAGTTATCATTTGCCCCCGGCACCGCGCCATTTTATCTTTGTCTATTGCGACGCAAATTCTGCGCTGCCGGGGGCGTTCTCTTTAGTTACAGCGGTGCGATTTTTGAACGGTTGAAAGTCTCTTTTCATTGACTGCGGTGACTCAAAACACGCTTGCCCTGCACCATTGATCACGCGAAGGTGATTACCTCGATTTCCTTCCGAAACGGCCACAAGGCACCACCAAAATCCTTGGGACACCTGCGTTTGCGGGAACCAAGACGCCAACCGCTCTGAAATTTTCTTCAAAAGGCGCCACAACCGACTGCGCTGAAACCCCCGTCAACTGCCCGCACTGCGGGCAGAAGTGACTGGGCAGAGCGTCGGTTCCGACGCCAACCCTTTATCCTGCTTTCTTTTTCGTCCTCGAAAAAGCCGTGAAAGGCGTAGGAAACGCAGTCATATCAACGTATCCAATGCATCGGTCATACGGACTTCAACACCTCCGGCCCAAACGGCCCACATTCGCTTTTGCGGATGAAAGGGGGTACAACTCGCCTTTGCCAACAGGATCGCACACAGCGGCTTACACGCCGAAACAGGGGCCTTCCCTCCCTCGGCCACAGCGCGGCTTTGTGCTGCCAGCGAAATCCCTTTTATTCCACCGTGCTTTTATATACATACATTTCCCGGTTCTCTGTGGCCCCCCACTATCAGCAGAGAGAAAAAATCCGGCAAAGCTGCCGCCATAAATTTTATCTCCCAACCGCTTTTCATTGCGTTTTTCAACTTCTCTCACAAACGATCCACGTTCGCTTTCGCACTCGAAAGCGGGTACACACTCGGCTTTCGGAGAAAAATCGCACACAAGGGCTTACACGCCGAAACAGGGGCGTTTCGGATGGGGGCGCTCCCGAAGAACGCAGAGAGCCTCGGAACAGCGATGCGCTCATGCGTGTCGCTGTTCCGAGGCGTCGCGGCCCCGCTGGGCCGCGTGATCTTTTTCGCTTTTGTCGAAATTGCGGCTTGTACGCCCTGTGCTCAGAGCTTTTCGCGTGTGCAAGGCGGGGAGCGCTATCACTACCCTCGGCGCGCTTTGCATGTTCTCGAAACGCTGGACGACCGCTTGTCAAAACGACTTGTTTGCCGTTTTCTGAGGTCGATGGGCATTGCTCCCCGCGCGACGCCTATTTTCTTGCGAATATACAGGTATCCCTGTCGGTAATTTCAGTAGCAAACGTTTTTGCGTTATGGTATGATAAATCCCACAAATCCGGACTTTTCGGAGATGAGGGTGAGCCAGAATGACAGAAAAGGAAAAAATGCTGAGCAAATGCTTCATGACGCGAATGATGCTAAAGAGCTATCAGATGATTGGAATCGGGCAAAGGATCTTTGTTATGACTACAACCAGCTTCGCCCATCTAAAGAGCTTTTTGCATTGTGATGAGATTGTCAAGGGTAAATTACACCAGTAATTTTTTGAAATCATTTGTTTTAGAAATTCAAGAGATATATTTTATTCCCCACTGCATAATGGCATAAAATACCGGCAGCAAATCTTGCCCTTTCAGTGTTAGGGAGTATTCTACTCGCAGGGGTATTTCATTATATTGGATACGCTGAACCAATTCATCCGCTTCCAGATCCTTCAGGGCGTTGGTCAGAGCTGCGTTGGTGATGGGCTTGAGAACTTTTTTCAGTTCCCCAAACCGCATGGGACACTTGATGCATAGTTCATAGAGAATTTGGAGTTTCCATTTGCCCTGCAGCATTTGAACCACCGGCGTGACCGGGCAGTTTCCATCATCGGTTAGAATGACACTGCCAACCTTTTCTTTGAATTCTTCATAAGTCATAATTGGATCTTTCCTCGTCTTTTGCAGTATATTTTTTGATACCAGGTACAAATAATTTGCGTACTTGAACGAAAATTACTATCAGATATAATAAATATATCACTGGTTGGCCATGCAGTCAACGACTGAGATTTCTTAGAAAGGTCTGAATGACATGAAAGAACTGAACATTATGGAGGCTACTGTTCTGACCTCCCCCAATCCGCTGACACTGATCTGCTCTAAAAAGGAGGACGGTTCTACAAACCTGGCTCCCATTTGCTTTGTGTCTTACCTCTCCTTCAATCCGCCTATGGTGGGCTTCGCCACAGGAAAACAGTCCCACACCGGTGAGCGGGTACGGGAGACCGGCAAGGTGATTGTCACCGTTCCTGGCGAGAGTCTTGCTCAGGTGGTGATGACCTGCGGAGCGTCTACCGGTGCCAAAACCGACAAGGTGGCCGCCAACAACATCGAGATGATGGCTGTGGAGGGCAGTGACATCCAGATTCCGGTGGATACTCGTCTGGCGATGGTGGCCACCCTGCAGCAGTCGGTGGAAGTTGGTGACCATATCCTGCACATCTGCCAGGTGGACAAGTTCCTGGGCGATGAGGACAAGAAGGGGCTGTATGCCTGGAACGGCTTCGGGAAAGTCGCGCCTGCGGTAGAAGGCTAAATCTTAAAACGGGAAGGAGGCGTTAGCGGTGGCTGTCTGTATTAAAGACTGTATTCAGAACATGAATCTGGTGATCGGCTGTACGATCGGTTGCAGCTACTGCTACGCCAGAAACAATGTCCGCCGGTTTCACATGATCGACGACTTTGAAAAGCCGGAGTTTTTCCCCAATAAACTGCGGCTGATGGAGAAAAAGCGCCCACAGAATTTTCTACTCACCGGCATGAGCGATTTTTCCCACTGGAAGTCAGAGTGGCAGGAACAGATATTTGCCAAGATGACTGAAAACCCACAGCATCAGTATCTGTTCTTGACTAAGAGACCGGAGGGCATCGTCTTTTCCACCCCATTAGACAACGCTTGGTTTGGTGTAACTGTTACCTCCAGTAAAGAGAAAAACCGTATCCGGACTTTGCGGGAGCATATCCATGGCGGACACTATCATGTGACCTTTGAACCTATGTTTGATGATGTTGGCATGGTGGACCTTACCGGAATTGAGTGGATCGTCATTGGGACTGAGACCGGACATAGGAAGGGCAAATCCGTATCGAAACCGGAATGGGTGTGGAACCTGACACATCAGGCCTATGCGCTTGGCATCCCTGTATTCATGAAGGAAGATCTACTTCCTATCATGGGAGAGACACATATGGTACAAGAATTTCCCCCGGCTTTTTACCGGGTATTGGAGGAACAGAAGACATGGCGGAAGTGAAAGATAGTAGCATTCTGATTCAGGATGTAGAAACCAAAAATATTATGACAAAATCCACCCTGCCGGTGGGCGGCTATTCCGTCAATCCTTATGTAGGCTGTACCCATAGCTGCAAATACTGCTACGCCTCGTTTATGAAGCGATTTACCGGGCACACCGAACCGTGGGGTACATTCCTGGACGTGAAGCATTGGCCGGCAATCAAAAATCCGCAAAAGTACAAAGGGCAGCGCGTAGTCATCGGTTCTGTGACCGATGGCTATCTGCCCCAGGAGGCTCAGTTTCAGAACACCCGAAAGCTTCTTGAGCAGCTTCGGGGCAGCGAGGCGGAAATTCTCATCTGTACCAAGTCAGACTTGGTAATCCGTGATATCGACCTTCTGAAAGAACTGGGAAAGGTCACGATTTCCTGGTCGATCAATACGCTGGACGAGGATTTCAAAAACGATATGGACAATGCCGTCAGCATCAAGCGGCGGTTGGATGCCATGAAGCAGGTTTATGACGCAGGTATCCGCACCGTGTGCTTTATCGCTCCGGTTTTTCCCGGTATCACGGATTTTGAGGCTATCTTCCACCAGGTCAGAAATCAATGCGACCTGATATGGTTAGAAAATCTAAACCTGCGAGGCGGCTTCAAAAAAGACATCCTTGACTATATACGTAAAAAATATCCTGACTTGGTTCCGCTGTACGACGCTATCTACAACAAGGGAGATAGAAGCTACTTCTGTGGTTTGGAGGATCAATCGGAACGGCTGGCGAAAGAAAACAGCTGTCCCTTTGTGGACAACGAGCTGCCCTACGGACGAGCAGAGCCGGGGCATCCGGTCATTGTGAATTATTTTTACCACGAGGAAGTACGCGGCTCTGAGAACACCGGGAAGCGAACTCAAAAAGTATGATCTTATGGAGAAGCTGTCGGAAATGCTTCATTTGATTACAAGGAACAGCGATGTTGTCGGTTTTACTGTGGCTGAGTATCTGCCGCTCGATGAGCATCGGCTGAATAAGACGCTTTCGGAGATAAACATTTTCACAGGCTGACAACTTCTGTTTTGTAATTTCAAAATTTTCTCTGACCCAGTTTTGACCCAGAACACGAAAAAAGCGGACGGGTCTGGACGGAAACAATGGAAAATCCGCCGAACGAATGATGGCAAAAAGCACAAATCGGAGCCGAAATGACTCCGATTTGCCCTTGAGACTGCCTCATAACCCGGAGGTCGGAGGTTCAAGTCCTCCCTCCGCAACCATCTTGAGTGACCAAAATAGATACACTCACCTGAAACCCCTGAGAAATCAGGGGTTTCAGCGTTTTTATGCCCTGTTTTTTCAAAGCGTGTTTTATAGATACGCAAGGGCATTTCAGAGCGTCAGGCAGGACTTGAACTAAATTCTCGGTTGATTCGGCCTGCTTTATGGCGGGCTTTACGCTCTTGGATACTTTTTATTGCTCGTCTTTCCTAAAGAATTTGAAACTTTTTATTGAAGAGGTTGGTATCATTTTTTGATACCAACCTCTTTTCAGTTTATTCTGAAAATACGAACAAAGTTCACATGCTGCTTTCGACTCCGAATATCAGCCAACATCTATATGAGGACGGAAAATGCAGCGGCTTTTGAAAAGAATATTGCTTTTTCCTGCCCAAAGTGCTATAATCGGTATATACCGGAAACAAGGAGGGCGCGTCCATGCCAAGACCGCCACGGTGCCGTCGTATTTGCGGCGCACCACAGGTCGATACATTCTGCCCCAACGGGTGCAAGGATACCGAGCCGATCCTGCTGACGCTGGACGAATACGAGGTCATTCGGCTGGTTGACCTGGAGCAGCAAACCCACGAGCAATGTGCCGCACAAATGGATATTTCCCGCTCTACCGTGCAGGAGATTTACGAAGTCGCACGGCGCAAGATCGCAGCGTGTCTTGTCCACGGGAAATCGCTGCACATCACCGGGGGAAACTACCGCATCTGCGGAGGGCAGGAGGCGACCCGCTGCGGCCGCTGCTGCCGGATGCAGAGAGCCAACACAGAAAAATCCAACAAAAAATGCGAAGGAGATTCCATTATGAAAATTGCAGTTACCTATGAAAACAGTCAGATCTTTCAGCATTTCGGCCACACGGAACAGTTCAAGCTTTATGAAGCTGCGGACGGCAAAATCGTTCATGCGGAAGTTGTTGATACCAACGGCAGCGGTCACGGCGCACTGGCAGGCTTCCTGATGCAGCACGGTGTGGACACTTTGATCTGCGGAAGCATCGGCGGCGGTGCGCAGGCGGCTCTGGCCGAAGCGGGTATCAAGCTCTACGGCGGTGTCAGCGGGGACGCTGACGCGGCGGTGAGCGCATTGCTCAGCGGAAATCTGGGCTACGATCCCAATGTTCACTGTGACCACCATGACCATGAGCACGGCGAGGCTGGTCACACCTGCGGTGACCACGGCTGCGGCAATCATAGCTGCCATTGATATGGAACGCACACTGACACAGCTTCCGTTCTGGTCATCCTTGACCGAGCATGAAATGGAAATGCTACGCCGAAGTGCCTTTGTCCGTCATTATGAAAAGGGTGCGTTCGTACACAGCAGCGACAACGAATGTCTTGGAATGCTGTTCGTCCTTTCCGGCGAGATCCGCACCTATCTTCTCTCCGAGGAGGGGCGGGAGGTAACGCTGTTCCGCCTGTATCTGGGCGAACTATGCGTGCTTTCTGCCTCCTGTGTGATCAGTCAAATCACCTTTGATACGCAAATGACCGCAGGAATGGATACGGAGGTTCTGATTATCCCTGCAAATATCATTGCTGCGCTCAAGGAGAAAAATCTGCATGTCCGCTGCTTCCTCTATGAGTTGGCAACGAAACGGTTTTCTGATGTGATGTGGGCGATGCAGCAGATCATGTTCAAGGGGCTGGATCGGCGGCTGGCAGAATTTCTCCTGGCCGAAGCGGAGCGTACCGGCTCCGACACGATACGCATGACCCATGAGCAGATCGCCCAGCACATCAGCTCGGCACGGGAGGCAGTGGCACGGATGCTCAAAGGCTTCTCGGAGGACGGGCTGGTGGAGCTGAAGCGCGGTGCGATCACGCTGCGGGATAAGAACAGACTAAATCGCTTAAAATAATGTAACTTTGTCACAGAACGGAATCATAATTCCGATATAATGAAAACAGAAAAACTGAAAGGAGCATCGACCATGAAAGAAACGAAATACGCAGGTACTCAAACCGAAAAAAATCTGATGGCTGCCTTTGCCGGTGAGTCCGAGGCACGCAACAAGTACACCTATTTTGCATCCAAGGCCAAGAAGGAAGGCTACGAGCAGATCGCGGCGCTGTTCCTTAAAACCGCTGACAACGAGAAGGAACACGCCAAGCTTTGGTTCAAGGAGCTGAACGGCATCGGCGACACCGCCGAAAATCTTCTCTCCGCCGCTGAGGGCGAGAACTACGAGTGGACGGATATGTACGACGGCTTTGCCAAAACCGCCGATGAGGAAGGTTTCCATGAGCTGGCCCAGCGTTTCCGCCTGGTCGCTGCCATTGAAAAGCACCATGAGGAGCGCTACCGCGCCCTGCTGCGCAATGTGGAGACGGCGCAGGTCTTCGCCAAGAGCGAGGTCAAGGTGTGGGAGTGCCGCAACTGCGGTCACATCGTCGTCGGCGAGAAGGCACCCGAGGTCTGCCCCGCCTGCAACCATCCCCAGAGCTACTTTGAAATTCACGCGGAGAATTACTAAAGAAAGAAAAGGAGAATCATCATGGAGCAGAAGTTTTATATTTGCAAGCATTGCGGCAACATCATTGCCAAGGTCAAGGACACGGGCGTTCCCGTCATCTGCTGCGGTGAGCCGATGAGTGAGATCGTTCCCGGCACCACCGACGCTGCCATGGAGAAGCACGTCCCCGTCTGGACGGTGGAAAACGGCATCGTCCATGTCAAGGTCGGCTCCGTGGAGCATCCCATGCTGCCGGAGCACTACATCGAGTGGGTGTCCCTTCACACCAAGCAGGGCAACCAGCGCAAGGAACTGCATCCCGGCGAAAAGCCGGAGGTCTGCTTCGCTCTCTGCGAGGGCGATGAAGTCGAGGCGGTCTACGCCTACTGCAACCTCCACAGCCTGTGGAAAGCGTAATTCACCTTCTCAAAATCCGGTGCTCAAAAAGCACCGGATTTTTTTATCAATGTAACCTCGTCACATAAAAAAGATTTGTCCTGCGGTATGATAAAGCCACAATCAAGAAAGAGGTGGCGAACATGAAAATCAAGCTCAATCCCGATCAGGAGATTGTCAATACCATCCGGGAAGGACTCAAGCGCACCGGCGGATACTGTCCCTGCCGCAGGGAGCGCACAGAGGCGACCAAATGTATGTGCCAGGAGTTTAAGGATCAAATTGCAGATCCGGGCTTCGAGGGATTCTGCCACTGTATGCTCTATTACAAATCCTTGCAGGATTAAGGGAGAAACGCTATGCTGTCAAAGAAACTGGCTGCCGTAGATCAGACGCGGTGCGTCGCCTGCGGTGTGTGTGAAAATACCTGTCCACTGGGGGCCGTCAAGGTGCGCCGGGGCTGCTACGCCGCTGTGGAGGAGGAACGCTGCATAGGCTGCGGCAAGTGCGCAAAGCTCTGTCCCGTCGGCTGCATTGAGGTGAAAGTGAGGGCTGACGCATGAAAGCAAAGCATTGGTACGATTACCTGTGGGTGTATACCATCATTTATTTTGCACTGGGCTTCTTCAACATCCTGTTCGCGTGGCTGGGCATGATCGATTTTCTTCTGCCGCTGCTTTTAGCCATCTTCGGCGGGAACAAATTCTTTTGCAACCACCTCTGCGGACGGGGTCAACTGTTCAGCAAGCTGGGGACAGACCTTAAATGCTCCCGCTGCAAGCCCACGCCCCGCTGGATGTCCTCCAAATGGTTCCGTTATGGCTTTTTGATCTTTTTCCTGACGATGTTCGGCAACATGGTGTTCCAGACTTATCTGGTGGCGGCAGGAGCCGCGTCTCTGCGGGAGGCCATTAAGCTGTTCTGGACATTCCGTGTGCCTTGGGGCTGGACTTATACAGCCGGTACAGTCGCTGATTGGGTGGCGCAGTTCAGCTTTAGCTTTTATAGCCTCATGCTGACCTCTCTGCTGCTGGGTCTGATCGTTATGGTGCTCTACAAGCCCCGCACATGGTGTGCCTTTTGCCCCATGGGAACCATGACGCAGGGTATTTGCAAGCTGAAAAACAAAGAATAAACAAAGATAACAGAAAGGAGCCGTTCTCATGGCTGAACTGAAAATTACTGCTGCGAATTTTGAAAATGAGGTACTGCGTTCCGACAAGCCCGTCCTGCTGGATTTCTACGCCGACTGGTGCGGGCCCTGCAAAATGCTCTCTCCCGTACTGCATGAGCTTGCCGAAGAAAAAAGCGGCACGCTCAAGGTGGGCAAGGTCAATGTGGACGAGCAGATGGAGCTGGCGATGCGTTTTCAGGTATCCAGCATCCCGATGCTGGTCGTATTCAAGGATGGAAAGGCCGTTGCCAAATCGGTGGGCTATTGGCCTAAGTCGGAGATTGCCGCAATGGTGGAAGACGCAAAATGAAAGTTGTGATCGTAGGCGGTGTGGCGGGCGGTGCGTCCGCCGCCGCCCGCATCCGCCGTCTGGATGAACACGCGCAGATCGTGATGGTCGAGCGCAGCGGCTATGAGGCGTGGCTGGCTTTTCTATTATGCACCACTGTAACGAGAACGCATTGTATACTCCGTTCCGTTTCGCGTTAGTAGGAAACCAATGGGACTGCCTTGATAAAGGCTGTCAATCCACCGCTGATCGGCACTCCCGATGGGGCTGATGACCCCTTCATATTGAAAGGAAACATCTATTTCCACGATCCAAGTATCTTTGCTGATTTCAGATGGTCTAAGTACGTATATGTCCGCGCTTTCTCTGTCCATATCAATCGTTGGCAGTAGGCGCACTTTGAGATCCCTGTACTCCGTAATCGTAAATGTTCGAGCATCGGAAGGTGTCATCAAGTCGTCGAGGAACGATTTTGCTAATACGACAGCAGCTTCCTCGGGATAGGTAGTGCTTTCTTCAGAATCTAAGGCTCTCTTTCCGCTTACATAAACGTACAGTTTTGTATTCTCGATGGGAATGGAATACGGCGTTTTAGGTTGAGGATCACTGACGGGTACTTGAGACAGCGGGACATTGGCAGGCATCTGAATTCTGCGCAACACAAGCAATGCAACCAGCGCACACAGCACTGCAGCAACCATCCAGCGGATATGCTTTCTACGCAAATATTGAGCGAATTTACCATCGTTTGCCATTTGCTAACCTCCTTACCTGTTTTTTCCTACCTTCAGAAACGTGATGACCTAGCGATCTCTTTTTTAGTCGATTCCCCTCACATTCATAAAGCGGTAGTTTTATATTTATTATACCGTATATCCACCGCATGTGCAACATAAACAAATGGCTGATACTCTGAGAATATACCAAATGAGGGGCAAGTAGCTGTCCAGTCCCAGCATACTGGGACTGGACTTATAGTATTATTATATAACATTATCGCTGCGTGTGTCATAGCCGCTTATCTGCCCATTCAGATGGAGCCGGACACGGTGATCTACTTCTATCCCTGGTAGGGCATATAAGCGACAAAGCGATCTGGCGGCGGACAGATACTGTCCGCCGCCCTTTGTATCCTGAAAACCACTCACTGGGCGAGTGGTTTTCGATATACAAAAAGGGAAGGCCCGTACGGGCCTTCCCTTGCTTTTCATTGATCGGTACGCGGGCAGGCTGCTGCCCGCAGGACGGTCATTTGCGTTTGGCGGAGTCCACCACCACCGCCTGGGCGGCGGCCAGCTTCAGGTCGTGGCGCAGGCGCAGGGGCGGCAGCTGCTGGCGCAGCAGCTCCACGGACAGGCCGTACTGTTTGGACAGCTCGGCGTACTTGGCGTCCACGTCTGCCTCGGAAATGTCGATTCCCTCCCGGCGTGCGATCTCGGTCATAGCCAGCTCATAGCGCGCCGCCGCGGCGGCCTGCTCGCGGGCGTGGTCACGCAGCTGCTCCATCGTGGTGTTCCCCATCTCCAGATACTGCTCCAGGGACACGCCCTGGGCCTGTAAATGGCCGCGCAGCTCGTTGATCAGCCCGTCCAGCTGGTTCTCCACCATGGCGGCGGGAATGGTAACGGTCATGGCCTCCGTCACCTGGCGGATCAGGTCATTGGCGAACTGCTCGGCGGCCTGGGCCTGCTTTTTCTGCACCGCCGTCTCCATGACGGCCCGGCGCAGGGCAGAGACATCGGCAAAGCCCTGCCGGCGGGCGAAATCATCGTCCCACTCCGGCATGGCCCGCCGGGTGATCTGGTGGACCTTGATATGGAACACCGCGTCCTTGCCGGCCAGCTCCGGGACGTACTCCGTGGGGAAGGTGACCTTTACGTCGCGCTCCTCGCCCACGGCGGCGCCGGCCACCTGCTCCTCAAAGCCGGGAATGAAGTAGCCGCTGCCCAGCAGCAGGGGATACTGCTCGCCCTTGCCGCCCTCAAAGGGCACGCCGTCCACAAATCCCTCGAAGTCCAGCGTCACCTCGTCGCCCATGGCGGCTCTTTCCGGATGCTGCACCTCGGGGTTAGCCCGGGCGTACTCGTCCAGGGCGGCCTCGGTATCGTCATTGCTCAGCTCCACCTGGGGATAGACGGCGGACAGGCCCTTGTACTGGCCCAGCTCCACCTCCGGGTACAGATCGATAACGGCGGCGAAGGTGTAGCCGTCGGGGCCGATGGTCTCCACCGACAGGGTGGGGGTCCCGGCGATCTGGATATCGCTCTGGCTGATGGCCTCCACCAGCGCCTGGGGATAGGTGTCGTTGACGGCCTCCTGGTACAAAAACTCGGGGCCGTAGGCCTGTTCCAGGTTTTCACGGGTAGGCTCGCCGGCCACGGGGCAGACGGACTTGACGCCCTGGTAGCATTTGGCCAGGGACGCCTGCCAGGTGTCCTTGTCCACGGCGATAGTCAGGCGCACCTGGCGCTGTTCGGGAAGCTCCTCCCGCTTGATGATCTGCATGGCAGTTCCTCCTGTGTCTGTATTGGAGACAGTATACTATACGCCACCCCGGTTTGTCCAGTCCGTTCAACACCTGCGGCGGTTTGTCTGAGTTGTAAAAATTCTGTGATATTTGCGGGGCGGGGGTTGCCTTTTCCGGGGCGGTTCTGGTACAATACGGGATACGAAATCATCAAGTCTGTCGGAGGGATCGTATGCAGGCGATCAAGCAATTCTTCAAGACCCATCCCCACGCCTGGTGGGGCGCGTATCTGCCGGTCTATCTGGCGATGTTTTTTACCATCGAGCACTTTATTACCGATAACTACTGGGCCACACAGACGGTGCTGGACACCTATATCCCCTTCTGCGAGTGGTTCATCTTCCCCTATGTGTCCTGGAGCCCGCTGCTGGTGGTGCTGGGCATCTATCTGATCCTGAAGGACGCCGAGGGCTTCCGCCGGTATATGTGGTTCATCATGGTAACGTTCACAACGGCGGTGGTGTTCTGCATTCTGGTGCCCAACGGGCAGGATCTGCGTCCGGCGGTGATGGCGCACCACAATGCCGCCACCTGGCTGGTGGAGTACACCTATTCCATCGACACCAACACCAACGTCTTCCCCAGCGTGCATATTCTGGGCTGCATGGCGGCTGTGGCGGCGGTGTGGCACACGCCGGGACTGCGGAAGCCCGGCTGGCGCTGGGGCGTAACGCTGTACGCTATCCTCATCATGGCGGCCACCGTGTTCGTCAAGCAGCACGCGGCCATCGATGTGCTGGCCGGACTGCTGACCGGCGCCATCGCCTATGTGTTCGTGTATGTCATCGTTGGCCGGCGCCGCGACAGGCGGCTGGGCCGGGATTGCTGAAAAAGCGCCCTGCGGGGCGCTTTTTTGCGGCCTTTTTGCGGCGGCAACTTGACAAGTCACATGGCGGCGGGTAAAATGTGAAGTTGGCACACACCCTATATACTAACAAAGGAATGGTATAAAGCTATGGCTAAGGATCAGAGAAATGTAGAGGCGATCACCCCCATGGAGGAGGATTTCGCCAAGTGGTATACGGATATCTGCCTGAAGGCGGAGCTGGTGGACTACGCCAGCGTCAAGGGCTTTCTGATCCTTCGACCTTACGGCTACGCCATTTGGGAGAATATCCAGAAGTACATGGACGCGGAGTTCAAGAAGACCGGCCATGTGAATGTGGCCATGCCGGTACTCATCCCCGAGAGCCTGCTGAAGAAGGAGGGCGAGCTGGTGGCCGGCTTCGCCCCGGAGGTGGCCTGGGTCACCCATGGCGGCAGCGAACAGCTGGAGGAGCGTCTGGCCTTCCGCCCCACGTCCGAGACTATGTTCTGCGACCACTGGAGCCACGTGCTGCACAGCTACCGTGAGCTGCCCATGCTGTACAACCAGTGGTGCTCCGTCATCCGCTGGGAGAAGACCACCCGCCCGTTCCTGCGGAGCCGCGAGTTCTGGTGGCAGGAGGGCCACACCATCCACGAGACGGCCGCCGAGGCCGAGGCCGAGACGGAGCAGCAGCTGAACTGCTACGCCGACGTGTGCAAAAACGCGCTGGCCATGCCCGTGGTGAAGGGCCGCAAGACCGACAAGGAGAAATTCGCCGGTGCCGAGGCCACCTATACCATCGAGTGCATGATGAAGGACCACAAGGCCCTGCAGTCCGGCACCAGCCACTTCTTCGGTGACAAGTTCTCCCGGGCCTACGACGTGACGTTCACCGGCCGGGACAATACCCTGCAATATCCCTTCCAGACCAGCTGGGGCGCGTCCACCCGCCTGATCGGCGCCATCATTATGACCCACAGCGACAACCACGGTCTGGTGCTGCCCCCGGTGATCGCTCCCACCCAGGTGGTGGTGATCCCCATCGCCCAGCACAAGGAGGGCGTGCTGGAGGCCGCCGCCGGTCTGCGCGACCGCCTGACCGCCGCGGGCATCCGCGTCAGCATGGATGACAGCGACCAGTCCGCCGGCTGGAAGTTCGCCCAGTACGAGATGAAGGGCGTGCCCCTGCGTGTGGAGATCGGCCCCAAGGACATGGAGAAGGGCCAGTGCTGCATCGCCCGCCGCGACACCGGTGAAAAGACCTTCGTGCCCCTGACGGAGCTGGAGAACGCCGTGCAGCAGCTGCTGCAGGATGTGCACGACAACCTGTACGCCATGGCGGAAAAGAACCTGGAGGACAACACCTTCGATATGACCTCCTGGGAGGAGGTCAAGGAGATGGCCCAGGGCAAGGGCGGCTTCGCCCGTACCAAGTGGTGCGGCAGCCTGGAGTGCGAGCTGGCCATGAAGGAGAAGGCCGGCGTGTCCAGCCGCTGCATGCCGCTGAAGCAGTCCGGCACCACCGGCAAGTGCGTGGTGTGCGGCAAGGAATGCACCACCGACATCTACTGGGGCGTAGCGTATTAAGGAAATGAAAAAGAACGACCCCCTTAGGCCGCCTGGCCTAAAGGGGCTGTTCTTTTTTGTTATGCTTTCTCCCAGTCCGCGGTGAGGGTGACAGAGACGGTGGTACGCCAGTCCGTTTCGCCGTCGGCGGTTTTGGCAAAGAAGGCGGAGGCGGGCAGAAGGTCCACCCTCTCCCCTGCCGCGTCCAGCCAGCCGGTGAAGCGATAGCCGTCGCGGGTGGGCTGCGGGTAGGCGCACAGGTACACGTTGCCGCCGGAGGCCATAGGCACCGCCGCCTCATAGGTGACGGCAGTGACGCCGTCATCCAGGGTCAGGGACCAGGGATAGCGGCTCTGCTCCGTCAGCCGCCAGGCGGCGCGGAGCACGATCGACCTCTCCCCCGTATCGCCGGGTCTGATGGACGCCGCGAAGTCCGCTGTCAGGGGGTCCGGCACCGTCGTCCAGACCTTTCCGCCGGCGGTGTCATACCGCCCCGCCCAGCCCAGGAACGCATAGCCGCCGTTGGGCGGCGTCTCCGGCTGGGGCAGCGCCAGGGGCGTATCGGACAGCGCGGCCATGTCCACGGTACCCTCGGCCAGGATCAGGGGCACGCCGCTGTCGTCGAAGGTATCGTTGTATATGGTATAGTGCAGAACACCGGCGCGGGGCTCCGGCTCCGGTTCCTGCGGAACATACGGCTCCTGCTGGACCGGCGGGGTGTCCGGCGTTGCGGGGACGGGATCCTCCGCTGTGCCGCCGCCGGTGACGGCCACCGCCGTCATGGCCGACAGGCCCACCAGCATAATGGCGATCTTTTTCCACTTGGCGGTCTTCTTTTTCAGCGCGGCGGCACTTTCCGCGGCGGAGGCCTCGCCGGGAAGGACGGTGTCCGGCGGCAGGACCTCCGGCGGGAGGGCAGCGCACTCCGGTGGAGGGGCGGCGTGCTCCTGCGCCAGGGTGAACTCCTTGTTCTTCTCTTCCATGGCTTATTTCATGTGTACGTCCATCTGAGGGAAGGGGCACTCCACACCCAGACGGCGGAAGCCCAGCAGCAGCTCACGGTTCAGGGCGCGGGCGCCGGCGTAGATGTTCTTCTCCGCCACCTTCACCCAGAAGCGCAGGACGATGCCGGAGGCGTCCAGCGTCTGGACGCCCAGGTACTGGGGCGTATCCAGCATCACGTCGCCCCGGGCGCGGAAAATCTCCTCCAGCAGGGTGGGCAGCTGCGCCTCCAGCTTCTCCAGGTCTGTCTCATAGGGGATGGAGATATCGCTGACAGACCAGGAGTTGTTATCGGAACGGTTGAGGATATTCTTCATCTCCGAGTTGTTGATGATCTTCACATTGCCGCCGCCGTCGGTGATGGAGGTGGTGCGGATTCCGATCTTGGTGACCACGCCCCGGAAACCGTTGACCTCCACGATGTCGCCCACGTTGTACTGGTTCTCCAGCAGCATGAAGGCGCCGATGACCACGTCAGCGATGAGACTCTCGGCGCTGAAGCCGACCACCAGGGCCAGCACGCCGACGCTGGCGATGATGGTGCCCACGTTAACGCCCAGCAGGGACAGGCTCTGGCAGACGATGATGATGCCGGCCACATATTTGACCAGGCTGCTCAGCAACGACAGCACAGACCCGCCGCGATGGGTGCGGGGCTTGATACCGTGCAGAATGAAGATGACCAGGTTGGACACCAGCAGCACCAGCAGGACCATGACAGCCAGCTTCAGCAGGGCGGTGAGCTTCAGAGAAAAAACAGCCTTCAGCTCCGTGAAGTCAACGATGTCGGTGAAATAGCCCAGGGCCACCACCGCCGCCAGAAGCAGCAGGTAGACAAGCATACGCACAGGTGACTTTTTTGTGCCATCGGATCTCATATCAAGTGACCTCCCCGTTTCATTTGTGTCAATGGTATCTTACCACAAAGTGACAGAAAGTGCAACGAAATACCGGCTGTGTCCACTGGCGGAAAGCGGAAATGCGCCGCAAAATGCGTGAAGAACGGCAGCGCGGTACCGGGAATGACCGGTGGACGGATTTTTTATAAAAGAGCTCTTGACAATGGCGCCGCAAGGTATTATAATCGGCGCTCTGAGAGAGATAATTGTCTATACTACACAAAAGGAGGGAGCGATTTCTGTGAAAACAGCACATAAAAGAAGGGAGCCCATCGACCTGACCCAGGGACCGTGCTGGAAGGTGATCCTCCTGTTTTCTCTGCCGGTGATCCTGTCCTACCTTTTGCAGCAGGTGTACTCCATCAGCGACGCGGCCATCGTTGGTCAGACGCTGACCGCCGCCGAGGTGGCCGGTGTCAACGATACCAATTCTCTGGTGTTCATCTTTTTGCAGTTCGCCTTCGGCGTCAGCGCAGGCTTCTGCGTCATCACCTCGTACTATGTGGGTATGCACGACGAGCGCGGGGTACGGCGCTCTCTGGCCACGCAGATCCTTCTGTCGGCGGCGCTGACGGTGGCACTGACGGCCCTGGCGCTGGTGCTGCTGGATCCCATGCTGGCGTGGATCAACGTGACGCCGGACAACCACGAGGTATACACCGCGGCGTACACCTACTGCGCCATCATCTTCGCCGGCATCGGCGCGCAGCTGTTCTACAACTTTATCTGCTCGTTCCTGCGGGCCATGGGCGACTCGGTGACGCCGCTGGTGTTCCTGCTGTTCTCCACGGTGCTGAACGTGGGGCTGGATCTGGCGTTCATTCTGGTGTTCCGCTGGGGCGTGGCGGGCGCAGCCCTTGCCACGGTGCTGGCGCAGCTGGTCAGCACCATCGGCTGCTTTATCTACGCCTTTGTGCGCTATCCGGTGCTGCGCCTGCACCGGGAGGACTGGCGCATCACCCTCATGGACGTGAAACGGCACCTGACCCGCGGCATTCCCCTTGGCCTGCAGTTCTCCGTGCTGGCGGTGGGCATCATCGTCATGCAGGGCGGCGTGGTACAATTCGATATGCGGGACGGTGTGATGGTGTCCAACGCGGCGCAGAACGGCTTTGGCGCAGCCAACCGGCTGTTCAATCTGGTGGCCACGCCCATGAACGCGCTGGGCGGCGCCATGACCAGCTTCACGGCGCAGAATCTGGGCGCAGGTCAGTACGACCGCATTCGCCGGGGCACGCTGCAGGCGCTGGGCATGGTGTCCATTCTGGCGATTCTGGCGGCGGGCACGGGTCTGCTGCTGACAAGGGGCGACTTCTGCTACCATGTGTTCCTCAGCGCCGACAAGGTGACGCCGGACGCGGTGCGCTACGGCAACTCACTGCTGTATGTGGACTTCTCCATGTACCTGTTTCTGGGCTTCGTCTTTGTGGTGCGCAACTGCGTGCAGGGCATCGGGCGCAGCGGCTTCGTGCTGGGCGCAGGCGCGGCAGAGCTGGTGGCGCGTATCACCGTGTGTCTGGTGCTGCCGGGGCTGTTTGCCGGCGGCGCCGTCAGCGCCGATGCACCGGCCATGGCCTTCTACGCCCTCTGCGCCGCCGACCCCATGGCGTGGATCGCGGCGGACGCGGTGCTGTGCGTGCCCTTCTTCCGCAACATCATCAAGAGCGACTACCGGTACTTACGGCACAGCCGTCTGTGACAGCCGCCCTCTCTCATCCCCGGCACAGTGTGCCGGGGATTTTTTCGTTTCAGGAAAAAACAGCCAATCAAATTGGACCGTTTGCTGCACAAATAACGTTAAAAACCAGGCAATTTACGATAATTTCCTCTTACGAAAACAATCTTTTTTCTTATGTTGACTTTTGGTTGATTTTGTGTCATTCTTTTGTTTAACTTATAATTTCCAAGCGCCGCGCGGACACGCCTCCGCGCAGTGCAGACGGAAGGAGTGACCCCCTTGAGCAGACTCGACATCAAGAACCCAAGCCGCGCCCAGACCGTGGTGGATAATCTCTACCGGGACGTGGAGCGCCGCATCGCCGCCAGTCCTCCGGGCCTCTGTCCGGTGGATATGTCCCTGTCGTTTTTGCAGCTGTGCCACGCCCAGTCCTGCGGCAAGTGCGTGCCCTGCCGTATCGGTCTGGGGCAGCTGAGCAAGCTCATCGCCACCGTGCTGGACGGCACCGCCGACATGGGCACCCTGGCCATTATCGAGAAAACGGCGCGGACCGTGGTGAACACCGCCGACTGCGCCATCGGGCGCGACGCCGCCCGACTGGTGCTGGACGGGCTGGAGGGCTTCCGGGATGACTACGAGGAACACATCCTGCACCACCGCTGTCTGGCGGGCTTGCAGCTGCCGGTGCCCTGCGTGGCCCTGTGTCCCGCCGGTGTGGACGTACCCGGCTATATGGCCCTGGTAGGCGAGGGGCGCTGCGCCGACGCGGTGCGGCTGATCCGTAAGGACAATCCCTTCCCCGTGGCCTGTGCTTACATCTGCGAGCACCCCTGCGAGGCGCGGTGCCGCCGGAACATGATCGACGACGCCATCAACATCCGCGGGCTGAAGCGCTACGCCGTGGACACTGCCGGAGACGTGCCCCAGCCCCCCTGCGCGCCGCCCACCGGCAAGAAGGTGGCCATTATCGGCGGCGGGCCCAGCGGCCTGAGCTGCGCCTATTACCTGGCCCTGATGGGTCACAAGGTGACGGTATTCGAGGAACGGGAGAAGCTGGGCGGTATGCTGCGCTACGGCATCCCCAACTACCGCTTCCCCCGGCACCTGCTGGATGCGGAGATCGCCTCCATCCTCTCTTTGGGCATTGAGGCACACACCGGCGTGACCGTGGGCACCCAGCTGTGGATAGAGGACCTGCTGAAGGAGTATGACTGCCTGTACATCGCCATCGGCGCCCATCAGGACAAGAAAGTGGGCATCCCCGGCGAGGACAGCAAGAACGTGATGTCCGCGGTGGAGATGCTGCGCTCCATAGGCGACGACGTGATGCCGGACTTCACCGGCAAGCGGGTGGTGGTCATCGGCGGCGGCAACGTGGCTATGGACGTGACCCGCAGCTCCATCCGCCTGGGGGCGGAGAAGGTGACATGTGTGTACCGCCGCCGCATCGAGGACATGACCGCCCTGCCGGACGAGGTGACGGGCGCCATGGCCGAGGGCGCGGAGATCGCCGCCCTGATGGCCCCCTCCCACATCGAGGCCGACGAGGATGGCAATGCCGCCGCGCTGTGGGTGCAGCCCCAGATCATCGGCGAGGCGGACAAGTCCGGGCGGCCCCGGCCCAACAAGGCCGACCTGCCGGAGGTACGCATCCCGGCGGATATCATCGTGGTGGCCATCGGCCAGGGCATCGAGATCCAGGGTTTCGAGCAGGCGGGCGTACCCATCAAGCGCGGCACGTTCGTAGCGGGACTGTCCGGTCAGGTGGGCGACATGGACAACGTATTTGCCGGCGGCGACTGCGTCACCGGGCCGGCCACCGCTATCCGCGCCATTGCCGCCGGCAAGGTGGCGGCAGCCAACATCGACGAGCACCTGGGCTTCCGGCATGAGATCAAGGTGGAACTGGACATCCCGGCACCGCGGCTGAACAACCGCGCGCCCCACGGCCGAATAAACACCACGGAGCGCGAGGCCTGCGAGCGCCGGTGCGACTTTGAGGATATCGAGTGCGGACTCACCGAGGAGGGCGCGCGAACCGAGGCGTCCCGCTGCCTGCGGTGCGACCACTACGGCTACGGCATTTTCCGGGGAGGGAGGAACGAAAAATGGTAACTCTGACCATCGACGGGCGGACCGTATCGGTGCCGGAGGGCACCACCATTCTGGAGGCGGCCCAGACCCTGCGGATCAGCATCCCCACCCTGTGCTATCTGAAGGACATCAACGAGATCGGCGCGTGCCGCATCTGCATGGTGGAGGTGGAGGGCTATGCACGGCTGGTGCCCTCCTGCGACAGCGCTGTCAGCGAGGGCATGGTGGTGTACACCAGCTCACCCCGTGTCCGCGAGGCCCGGCGAGTCAATCTGCGGCTGCTGCTGAGCCAGCATGAGACGAAGTGCACCAAGTGCACCCGCAGCGGCAACTGCAAGCTCCAGCAGCTGACCAACGACTATAACCTGCTGGGCGACCACTATATCGACGACCTGAAGAACATCCCCACGGACTACTCCAATCCGGTGGTGCGTATCGAAAACCGCTGCGTGAAGTGTATGCGGTGCATCCAGGTATGCGAAAAGATCCAGGGCATGGGCATCTGGGACCTGATGGGCACCGGTACTCGCACCACCGTGGGCGTGGCCCACACCAGGACCCTGGGCGAGAGCGACTGCACCTTCTGTGGCCAGTGCATCACCCACTGTCCCGTGGGCGGTCTGCAGGAGCACGACGACACCGGCAAGGTGTTCGATGCGCTGGCGAACAAGGACCGGATCACCGTGGTGCAGGTCGCACCGGCGGTGCGGGCGGCCTGGGCGGAGTTTTATCATCTGGACCCCAAGTTTGCCACGGCGGAGCGCATGGTGACGGCGCTGAAGACCATGGGCTTCGACTATGTATTCGACACAGACTTCGCCGCCGACCTGACCATCATGGAGGAGGGCAGTGAGTTCATCGAGCGCTTTACCCACCGGAACAAATACCACTGGCCCATGTTCACCAGCTGCTGTCCCGGCTGGGTGCGGTTCCTGAAGGGACAATTCCCGTCGTATACGGAAAACCTGTCCACCGCCAAGAGCCCCCAGCAGATGTTCGGTGCCGTCGCCAAGAGCTACTTTGCCCAGAAGATCGGCGTGGACCCCAAGAAGCTGTTTGTGGTGTCCATCATGCCCTGCACCGCCAAGAAGGCGGAGTGTGCGCTGCCCACCATGAAGGACGAGCAGGGCGACCCGGACGTGGACGTGGTGCTGACCACCCGCGAGATCGTGCGGATGCTGCGGGGCGAACAGATCAATCCCGCGGTGCTGCCGGAAACACCCTTTGACAGTCCGCTGGGCACCGGCACCGGCGCGGCGGTGGTCTTCGGCGCCACCGGCGGCGTGATGGACGCGGCTCTGCGGAGCGCGTACTATCTCATTACCGGCAAGGAACCGAAGCCGGACGCCTTCTCCGCCGTGCGCGGTATGGACAGCTGGAAGGAGGCCGTATTCACCATCCCCGGCGCGGGCAACGTCCGCGTGGCAGTGGTCAGCGGACTGGGCAACACCCGTAAGCTGATGCACGCCATCGACGAGGGCGATGTGGATTACGACTTCGTTGAGGTGATGGCTTGTCCCGGCGGGTGCGCCGGCGGCGGCGGACAGCCCATACACGACGGGCAGGAGCTGGCGGCCTATCGCGGCGATATCCTGTGGAGTATCGACAAGAGTGCCAAGGTGCGGTTCTCCCACCGGAACAAGGACGTGCAGGCGCTGTACCGGGAATTCCTGAAAGCTCCGCTGGGCGAAAAGTCCCACCATCTGCTGCACACCGACCACAACGGCTGGAAGATGCCCAACGAAAAGTAAAAGGAAGGCCCGCGAGGGCCTTCCTTTTTATGAAGCGCTTGCAAAAGAGGACCGCCGCCGGCGGTCCTCTTTTTTCTGTATTTTACTCGCCCATGGGCGCGCCGCAGTGGGGGCAGAACTTGCTGTCGCTGGCGGCGCCGCAGACGGGGCAGACCTTGAAGGTCACCTCAGACTCGTCCACCGCCGGCTCGTCCTTCTGGAGCTTGCTGGCCTCCAGCTGGGCGATACGCTCCTTGCTGGCGTTGACGGCAGCCACCACGTCCTTGACGGCGTCGGGGACGTCGCTCTGGTGCTCCGCCACGAACCACTCGCCGATGGCGCGGTAGTTCTTCTCCATCTCGCGCTGCTCGTTCATAATAGCCACATTGGTCTTGGCGGTGTCACTGAGGGTCTGGGCCTTGTCCGCGGCCACTTCGGCCAGGTCCTTGGCCTTGTCCACGGCGATGCCGGCGTACTCCTGCGCCTTCTTGCTGATGTCGTTGAGAATACCCATAGTTACTGCTCCTTTCCATATCTTCCGGCTCCGCCGCCGCGTACACACGCGGGACAGTGCACGGCATGTATTCCTGTTGACGCCAGTATAGCGCGTTTTTTCAGCGGTTGCAAGCGCTATGTGGCGAAATTTACACACTGTTTACTTAATGCTCTATCCAGTCAGCGGCCCGGGAAACAGCCCGTTTCCACAGACGGTAATAGGCGTCGCAGTCCGCCTGTGGGCGCTCAGGCAGGAACATCCTCTGGCTGCGGCGCAGGGCGGCGATCTCGTCCATATCCCGCCAGAAGCCGCAGCTCAGCCCCGCCAGCGCCGCCGCGCCGAAGGCGGTGGTCTCCACCATCTCCGGCCGGTCCACAGGGATACGCAGCAGATCCGCCTGCATTTGCAGCAGCACATCAGAAACGCTGGCCCCGCCGTCCGCCCGCAGAAGGGCAATATCGCAGCCGGCATCCTGGCGCATGGCCAGCATCAGGTCTGTGACCTGGGCAGCGATACAGCTGAGCACCGCCCGGGCGATGTGCGCCCGTCCTGTGCCCCGGGTGACGCCCAGAATAGCGCCCCGGGCGTACATATCCCAGTAAGGCGCACCCAGGCCCGTGAAAGCCGGTACCACCACCACGCCGCCGCTGTCCGGCACTGTGGCGGCCAGCACGTCGATCTCCGGCGCCGAGGAAATGATACCCAGCTCATCCCGCAGCCACTGGATGGTGCTGCCGGCGTTGAACACGCTGCCCTCCAGGGCATAGGTGGTCTTTCCGTCCACCTGCCAGGCCACGGAGGTCAGCAATCCGGCGCGGGAGCGCACAGGCTTTTCACCCACGTTCATCAGGGTGAAGCAGCCGGTGCCGTAGGTGTTCTTGGCTTCGCCGGGAGCGAAGCAGGTCTGGCCGAACAGGGCGGACTGCTGATCGCCCGCCGCGCCGCAGACCGGGACGCCCGCCAGGGACTCCAGCCCCGGGATACCGGGCTGCACCGTGCCGTAGACGGCGCTGTTGGGCACGGGCTGCGGCAGTATGGCCGTAGGGACCCCCAGAATGCCGCACAGCTCCTCATCCCAGGCCAGGCGGTGGATATCAAAAAGCATGGTGCGGCTGGCGTTGGCGTAGTCGGTGACATGCCGGCCGGTGAGCTTCCAGATCAACCAGCTCTCCACGGTACCGAACAGCACCTCGCCCCGTTCGGCCCGGCGGCGGACGCCGGGCACATTGTCCAGTATCCAGCGGATCTTGCTGCCGGAGAAGTAGGCGTCGATCAGCAGCCCCGTGGCCGAGCGGATGCGCTCCTCCAACCCCCGGCGCTTCAGGTCCTCGCACAGCTCCGCCGTCCGGCGGCACTGCCAGACGATGGCGTTGTACACCGGTTCACCGGTGGCCTTATCCCAGAGGATCGTCGTCTCCCGCTGGTTGGTGACGCCGATCCCCGCTACGCTGCCCTCCGGCAGCCGGGCGATGACCTCCGCCGCGGCGCGGCGCTGGGTGTCCCATATCTCCAGGGGGTCGTGCTCCACCCACCCCGCCTGGGGATAGTGCTGGGGCAGAGGCTGCTGACTGACGGCGGCGATGGCGCCCTGCCGGTCGAAAGCGATAGCACGGGAGCTGGTGGTACCCTGGTCCAGCGCCAATATGTACTGCGACATGACGGACCCTCTTTTCTTTTTCGTATTTTTGTGGTACACTACTGTTGAAATGGATTATACCACGAAAGGGGCGGAATTGCCATGACAAAAATGACCGAGTTCACCTTCCTCTCCACCGACGGCAGGACCCAGCTCCACGGAATGCTGTGGGAGCCGGAGGCGGTCCCTGTCCGGGCGGTATTGCAGGTCTGCCACGGTGTGGCGGAGCACATCGCCCGGTACGACGGCTTTGCCCGGGCGCTGAACGAGCAGGGCATCGTTGTGGCCGGACACGACCATCTGGGTCACGGGAAGTCGCTGCCGGAGGGCGGCACCCCCGTCTATTTCGGCGACGGCAACACCTGGAACACGGTAGTGGACGACATCTACGTGCTGCATCAACGGCTGAAGCAGCGCTATCCTGATGTGCCGCTGTGCATCATGGGCCACAGCATGGGCTCCTTTCTGACCCGGACATACCTGATCCGCTATCCCGGCACGGTGAAGGCGGCGGTCATCATGGGCACCGGCTGGCAGCCCCGGGCAGCCATCACCGGCGGGCTGGCGCTGGCCAATGCCATCGCCGCCGTCAGCGGCGAGAACGCCACCAGCGAGCTGGTGACGGAGCTGGCCTTCGGCAGCTACAACAAGCTGTTCGCCCCCAACCGCACGAAGGTGGACTGGCTCTCCGCCGACGAGAGCAACGTGGACGACTACATCGCCGACCCCCTCTGCGGCGCGGACGCCACGGTGGGCCTGTTCCGCCAGATGCTGCACGGCATACGCTTCAACCAGCGGCAGAGCCATCTGCGGCAGATGGACAGGGAAATGCCGGTGCTGTTCGTAGCTGGCGACAAGGACCCGGTGGGCAGTTGTGGCAAGGGCGTGCGCCAGACCTATGACGCCTTCCGGGCTGCCGGTATGCGGGACTGCACGCTGAAGCTGTATCCGGGCCTGCGGCATGAGATACTCAACGAAAAGGCATACGCTGCGGATATTACGAAAGACATTGAAGCGTGGCTGCTGTCCAGACTGGAAAAGTAAGCCCGTTCGCGGAGAGATAAAGGAGAAACGACTATGACCGAGTGGGAAGCCCTGCGGCAGGAATGTCTGCGCTGTCACGCCTGTACACTGGCGGAAACGCGCACCAACGTGGTCTTCGGCGTGGGCCGGGAGGATGCGGAGATCATGATCATCGGCGAAGCCCCCGGCGCTAACGAGGACAAGCAGGGCGAGCCCTTCGTGGGCCGGGGCGGCAAGCTGCTGGACGATATGCTGAAGATGATCGGGCTGGACCGCAGCCGCCTGTATATCACCAACTCCGTTAAGTGCCGCCCGCCGGAGAACCGGGATCCCATGAACACGGAGAAGGACGCCTGCAAGGGCTATCTCCAGCGGCAGAGGGCATTGATGCAGCCCAAGATCATTGTGTGTCTGGGCCGTGTCAGCGCCATGGAGATCATCCGCCCGGACTTTAAGATCAGCCAGGAGCACGGCCAGTTCTTCGAGAAGGATGGCTGCCTGATGATGGCGCTGTATCACCCCGCCGCCCTGTTGCGGGACCCCCGGAAAAAGCCGGAGACCTTCGAGGATCTGAAACGCCTGCAGGCCAAGATCAAGGAGATCTGCACCCGCACGGAGCTGGATTTTTGAGACATGAGGTAAAGGAAAAGAGCGCCCTGCGGGCGCTCTTTTTTATTTGCTCTCCTCCGCCTCTTTTGTCCAGGTCAGGGGCATGCGGAGCAGCTCCTGCTCCTGTTCCGTCAGCTGGCTGCTGAGCTCACCCTGCGCATCGGTCCAGGTCATGGTCCCATCGGAAAGGGTATAGCTCAGACAGTCCGCCGTCTCGGCCAGTTCGGCGGCGGTATCCGCCAGGTACAGCTGTCCGCCCTCCGCCCTGCAATAGCCGGTGATCGCGGCGCTGCGGCCGGTGAGCAGGGAGAGCAGCTCCTCCTCGTCCACCCCGGCGAAAATGGCCGCCACCATATCGTCCATGGTGATGCCGGCCTTCTCCATGGCCGCGTCGTATTCCTCACGGGAGAGGCCCTGCTCCTCCGCGGCGGCATAGACGCTCTCTACCGCCGTCGGGCGCAGCGCCGCGGCATAGGCATCCAGCGCCGTGCGGACGGCGTCGCTGTCGTAGCGGAGGGTATAGGCGCCGTCCTCGGCCACGGTGAGGACCAGCTGCAGCGGCATCTGCGCTGTACCGTCCGCCGCGGACAGGCCCAGTGCCTGCTCCGCCGCCGCGTTCATGCGGTCAGTCACATCGATCGTACACGTCCAGGTGCCCGCCAGCTTCTTTGTCTCGACCCTGCTGCCGCAGGCCGCCAGTGACAGGACCAGCAGGGCCGCCAGCAGGGTGGTAATAACTCGTTTCATAGCACGCCTCCTATATAGAGCAATATATACGGTATATCACCGGCGATTATACACGATGGGCCGTATATCTGTCAATTCTATTTACAGGGGGCGCGGTTTTTGGTATAGTAAAGGCAAGAAACGGCGGGAAAGGGGCGCGGCACGATGACATTGCTGCAAATGAGCTACATATTGGAGGTGGACCGCTGCGGGTCCATGAACCGGGCGGCGCGGAACCTGTTTCTGTCTCAGTCGGCCCTGTCGGCGGCCATCGCCGAGGTGGAACGGGAGCTGGGCGTGACCATCTTTCTGCGGACCAACCGGGGCGTGACGCTGACGGAGGAGGGCCGGGAGCTGACGGCGCAGATCGCGCCGCTGGTGGAGCGCAGCCGGAAGCTGGAGCGCTATTACAGTGAGCGCCGGGCTGCCGACCGGGTATCCCTGTCGGTGGCGTCACAGCGCTATCCCTTCTGCGCCAAGGCATTCGTGGAGTTCCTGCACCTGCTGGACGAGCCGCATATCCAGGTGAGCTTCAAGGAGATGGAGATGGCAGCGGTCATCGACGAGGTAACGGCGCGGCGCAGCGCCTTCGGCATCATCTTCGTGTCGGACATGACAGAGCATTTCATCGGCCGTATCCTGCGGGAGAAGAACCTGACGTTCCAGCCTTTGGTGGACATCCGCCCCCGGGTGTTTCTGCGGAAGGGCCACCCCCTGTCCGGCGAACGCGCCGTGCGCCTGGAGCAGCTGTATGCCTACCCCTACGCGGTATTTACCCAGTCAGACAGCAACTACCACTTCGCCGAGGAGGCGGTGGTAGGCACCGGCGCGGAGTTTGACCGGGTAGTGTCCGTCAGCGACCGCGCCACGGCCTACAATGTCATGGCCCACACGGACTGCGTTTCCACCGGCAGCGGCGTACTGCCGGACGGCTACGGCGATGACCGGCTGATGACGCTGCCGCTGATCGGCGACGTGCCGGATATGCGCCTTGGGGTCATACGGCCCCGGGACGTACCGCTGACGGACTACGGCGAGAAGTTCATCGCCATTCTGAAGGATATCGTCTCGGAATTGAACCAGGAGGCATAAAGAGAGCCGCCCCTAAGGGGCGGCTCTCTTTATTTGCCGGATTCTTTACTTCACGCAGATGGTTTCGATCTCCACCAGTGCGCCCCGGGGTATCACACCGCCGTCGAGAGCAGATCAGAACTTTTTCCTGCCCACGCAGGCCATACCGGTGACACTCAGCAGAGCGCTGACTGCATAGATACCCATACCGGCGTCGAAGGTCTTGGGGCTGCCCTTGGTACCGTCCGTCTTGGTGTCGGTGGTAGTAGTGGTGGTGGAGTTGTAGTAGTAGCGGGCGGGGACAGTGTAAGGGTTCCCCTCAGTAATCGCACCACTGCCGTTAACTGTCACTGTACCAGCACCATTGTTGGCCACAGTTACACCAACCGGCACATCGGTCAAAGCCGCATTGCCCTTGACTACGGTAACGGTCTCACCGCTTGCTGCATTACGCACAGCCGCGTTTGCCGCAGTCGTTCCAATGTGATATGTACCATCACCCGTCAAAACAACAGGCGCAGTCTCTTCTGTGTAGGCCGTAATATCGCTATCGGAGGTACCTCCAACAACTTTGATCACATCGTTGCCCGTCGCATCAGAAACCAAGCTGCCAGCATTGCCCGCAGCATCCTTCATCACCACCTGCGTATCGCCGCTGATGGTCATTTCCGTATGGCCACCGTAATTGTTGCTAATACCCATCAATGCGGTAGAAGCGCCCTTACTCTCCAGCGTACCGCCAGAAATAGTGAAGGTCTGCTTACCAAAATAGCCGGCATTGAAGCAGGCCGTGTTCGTCGCAACTACCTTACCGCCAGTCATAGTAACATCAGCGTCTCCGATAGCTGCCACAACAACACCTGCGCCGGGGTTAGCCGGACTCACTTTGATCTCGCCGCCCTCGATCTTGAGTTTCGAGTTCATCAGCATAATGCCAAACTTGCCCAAGTCAAGCTTTCCGCCAGTCCCGCTGTCCTTAATGGTAAACGTAGCCCCATTCTGGACTTCAAAAGCGTTCTGACTTCCAACAGTCGTCACGGTCACGGTTTTGCCGTTCAGATCAATAGCCACATCCTTCGTGATCTGAGTGTTGGAATTTATCGCAGCATTCGCCTGCAGCACGATGGTCTCGCCCGCCTGTGCCGCCGTGATAGCCTCTGCCAGGGTCGCATACCCGTTCTCGCCGATTTTTGCGACATTCGCAGTAGTTCCCTCATCATCCGCCCACGCGGCGGCGGTAACGCCGATGGCCATGACCAGCGCCAGGATAGTCGCCAACAACTTTTTCATAAATACCCTCCTCTTATTTTTGGCATTTTTTGGATATTTCGTTATACACTTATATAAATATATACTCCAATGAATAAATTGTCAAGCCCATATACACTTTATAAAATGTATAGCAGAATATCTCAGGAGGTGTATCATGGGCAAGGTCTACCTGACGCTGGACGAGGTACTGACCCGGCGCAGTATCAGCCGCTACGAGCTGGCCAAGCGCACTGGCATCCGCTACCCCATCATCGACAACTACTATAAGAACAAGGTCGTCCGCTACGACAGCTACGTGCTGGAAAAGATATGCTCTGCCCTGGACTGCACCGCCGCCGACCTGATACGCTACGAAAAATAAAGCGAGGAAGCCCTGCCGGACTTCCTCGCTTTATTTTTGCCGTTTTATATCGGCGGAGATCTTTGCTTACTTCACGCAGATGGTTTCGATCTCCACCAGTGCGCCCCGGGGCAGCGCACCGACCTCCACGGCGCTGCGGGCAGGGTACTGCCCCTCAGTGAAGAACTCAGCGTAGACCGCGTTCATGGCGGCGAAGTCGCCCATGCTCTGCAGGAATACGGTGGTCTTGACCACATTGTCCATGGTCAGACCGGCGGCTTCAAGGATGGCCTTGATGTTGGTGAGTACCTGACGGGTCTGCTCGGTAATGCCGCCGGGGACGAACTCGCCGGTAGCCGGGTCAAAGGGCACCTGGCCGGACGTGACCAGGAAACTGCCGCAGTCGATGGCCTGGGAATAGGGACCGATGGCGGCGGGGGCATTGGTGGTGGCAATGATCTTCTTCATGGTGATGACCTCCTGTAAGCTGCATGTACCCGGCGGACACCGGGCGCACTCTCTGTCTCTCTTATACCACATTCCGGCGGAAATGGCAACCGTTTCCCGCAAATCGCGCCCATCGTTATCTGTTTCATTTATCATGTTCCCCGACAAAAATCCGCCGCCATTTTGCCGTATTTCCCGGCACGATGTCTAATTTCCGCTAAGATTTTTTGTGATTTCCCCGCAATGCAGCGTTCTGCACAAAAATATATTCCGAAATTATCCGTTTTAGCTACAATTTCAATTGATAGCGAGCTGGCGCATTTTGCCGTTACCACCGTCGGGTTCAGATATGTTACCCTTATGGCAAAGGGCCGTATGGTCCTGTACACTTTATTGTTACATTATAGTGCAAGGAGGACGACCCATGCTGAACAAGGATTGCGGCTTCGGTACAAAAGCCATTCACGCCGGAAACGTGAAGGACACCCAGTACGGCGCACTGACCACCCCTATTTTCCAGACCTCCACCTTCGTATTTGACAGCTGTGAGCAGGGCGGGCGCCGCTTCGCCGGTGAAGAAGCGGGCTATATCTACACCCGCCTGTCCAACCCCACCACCTCGGTGCTGGAGGCCAAGGTCGCTGCCCTGGAAAGCGGTGAGGCCTGCGTGGCCGCCGCCTCCGGCATGGGTGCCATCTCCTCCGCGCTGTGGACCGTAGCCGGCGCCGGCAAGCATATCGTGGCCGACGGCACCCTGTACGGCTGCACCTTCTCCCTTCTGAACCACGGCATGACCCGCTACGGCGTGGAGGTCAGCTTTGTGGACACCTCCGACCTGGACGCCGTGCGTAAGGCGCTGAAGCCCAACACCTGCGCGGTGTATCTGGAGACGCCCGCCAACCCCAACCTGAAGATCGCGGACATCTCCGCCGTGGCGGCACTGGCCCACGGCTACAACAAGGACATCAAGGTCATCTGCGACAACACCTTCGCTTCCCCGTACCTCCAGCGGCCGCTGGAGCTGGGCGCAGACGTGGTGGTGCACTCCGCCACCAAGTACCTGAACGGCCACGGCGACGTGATCGCGGGCTTTGTGGTGGGCTCCGCCGAATTCTGCAATGAGGTACGTATGTTCGGCCTGAAGGACATGACCGGCGCAGTGATGGATCCCTTCTGCGCCTTCCTGATCCTCCGCGGTCTGAAGACCCTGGAGATCCGTATGCAGAAGCACTGCGCCAACGCCAAGGCCGTGGCGGAGTTCCTGTATGACCACCCCGCCGTGGAGAAGGTCTACTATCCCGGCCTGATCGACCATCCCGGCCATGACATCGCCCGCCGCCAGATGCGCGACTTCGGCGGTATGCTGTCCTTCGAGGTCAAGGGCGGCCGTGCCGCCGGCGTGAAGCTGGTGAACGCCCTGCACCTGGTGACGGTGGCTGTGTCTCTGGGCGACGCCGAGACGCTGATCGAGCACCCCGCCTCCATGACGCACTCCACCTACACCGAGGAGGAACTGGCCGCCTCCGGCATCGCCGCCGGCCTGATCCGTCTGTCCGTGGGTCTGGAGAACGCCGAGGACCTCATCGCCGACCTGAAGCAGGCACTTGACACCCTGTAAACCTTCTCTCCGCGCGAAGAAGCAATAGGACAAAAAAGGAACGCCCTTGGGCCATTGCCCAAGGGCGTTCCTTTTTGTTTATTTCTCCGCAGGGATAGCGGCCGTCTCGGCGGGCGCTTCCGCCGCAGACACAGCTTCAGCAGGAACCGCCTCGCTGTCGATGACCACCTTGCCGTCCCGCAGACGGACATGGGCGGTATCGCCGGACTTCAGCTTACCCTCCAGCATCAACTCCGCTACAGCATCCTCCACCTGGTTCTGGATGGCCCGGCGCAGAGGACGGGCACCGTACTGGGGATCAAAGCCGTCACGGGCCAACTCGGCCACGGCGTCATCGTCGGAGATCAGGGTGATCCCCTGCTGCGCCATGCGCTTGCCGGTAACGGTGAGCATACGGCGGGCGATCTCCACGATGTTCTCCTGGGTCAGCTGACGGAACACGATGATCTCATCGATACGGTTCAGGAACTCGGGGCGGAAGGTGTGCTTCAGGTCGGTCATGACCGCCTCGCGGATACGGGCGAAGCGCGCCTCCTCAGTTTCCTTCCCGCCCTTTTCGTCGCCGTCAAAGCCCAGCTTGGCGGCGGCATCGGTGATGTTCCGGGCGCCCACGTTGGATGTCATGACGATGACGGTGTTCTTGAAGTCCACCCGGCGGCCCTGGGAATCGGTGACGACGCCGTCCTCCAAGATCTGCAGCAGGATGTTCCACACATCCTCATGGGCCTTCTCGATCTCGTCGAACAGCACCACGGAATAGGGCTTACGGCGCACCTTCTCAGTCAGCTGGCCGCCCTCCTCGTGGCCCACATAGCCGGGAGGCGAGCCGATCAGGCGAGACACCGTGTGCTTCTCCATGTACTCGGACATATCGATACGCACCATGGCGTTCTCATCGCCGAACATGGACTCCGCCAGGGTCTTGCACAGTTCAGTCTTGCCCACGCCCGTGGGGCCCAGGAACAGGAAGGAGCCGATGGGCCGCTTGGGGTCCTTCAGACCCACGCGGCTGCGGCGAATGGCCTTGGCCACGGCGGTCACGGCATCGTCCTGCCCCACCACACGCTGGTGGAGCTTCTCCTCCAGCTTCAGCAGGCGCATGGACTCATCCTCGGTCAGGCGGGTGACGGGAATACCGGTCCAGCCGGCCACCACCTTGGCGATGTCGTCCGCGGTGACGGTGCCCCGGTTCTGGGACAGGCTCTTGCGCCACTTGTCACGCTCGATGTCCACCTGCTCCTGGTAGTCCTTCTCGATATCGCGCAGCTGCGCGGCCTTCTCGAAGTCCTGGGCGGCGATGGCATCGTTCTTCTCCCGGTGCAGGGCGGTGATCTTCTCTTCCAGGGCCTTCAGGTCCGGAGATGAACTCTCGGCGGTCATGCGGACCTGTGAGGCCGCCTCGTCCATCAGGTCGATGGCCTTATCCGGCAGGAATCGGTCGCCGATGTACCGCTTGGACAGCTGCACTGCGGCGTCCAGCGCCTCGTCGGTGATGGTCAGCTTGTGGTGCGCCTCATAGCGGTCGCGCAGGCCCTTCAGGATCTCCAGCGTGGCCTCGGGGGTGGGCTCGCCCACGGTGACGGGCTGGAAGCGGCGCTCCAGCGCGGCATCCTTCTCGATGTACTTGCGGTACTCGTTCAGGGTGGTGGCGCCGATAACGCGGATCTCGCCGCGGCTCAGGGCGGGCTTCAGGATGTTGGCGGCGTCCACGGCGCCCTCGGCGGAGCCTGCGCCCACGATGGTGTGCAGCTCGTCGATGAACAGGATGACGTTGCCGTCTTTCTTCACCTCATTCAGGGTATTCTTGATGCGCTCCTCGAACTCGCCGCGGTACTTGGTTCCGGCCACCATGCCGCTGAGGTCCAGTGACAGGATGCGCTTGTCCAGCAGCTCCTCGGGCACATCACCGGCGGCAATGCGCTCGGCCAGTCCCTCGGCGATGGCAGTCTTGCCTACGCCGGGCTCGCCGATGAGCACAGGGTTGTTCTTACTGCGGCGGGACAAAATCTGGATGACCCGCTGTATCTCGGTATCGCGGCCGATAACGGGGTCCAGCTTGCCGCTGCGGGCGGCCTCGGTCAGATCGCGGGTATACTCGGCCAGCGTCTTGTTCTTCTTGTCCGCCTCGCGGTTAGGGGCGGAGGCGCCGCCAGCGGCAGCCCGGGGCATATCGTTGAGCTTCTTCAGCACAGCGCTGTACATCTTATTGGGGTCCACGCCCACGGTACGCAGGATACGCAGGCCCATGTTGCCGCCCTCACGGAGCAGGCCCATCAGCAGATGGGCGGTGCCGATGGTGCTGCTTCCCATGCGGGACGCCTCGGACACAGCCAGCTCCACCACGCTCTTGGCGCGGGGCGTCAGCCCCTGACTGGGCGCGGCGCCGGAAACGCCCTTGCCCACGCTGCGCTGCAGCACGGAGCAGACCATTTCATCGGTGACGCCGAACTCACTGAGTACGCGGTGGGCGATGCCTTCCTCCTCACGGATCAGGCCCAGCAGCAAATGCTCGGAGCCAACATAGCCGTGGCCCAGGTCCTCGGCAGCCTCCTGGCTCAAACGCAGAACTTCCTCTGCACGGGGGGTAAATTTATTCTCAGACATAAAGGAACACTTCCTTTCGATTTGTTATTTTAACATAGCGGAACGGCGTCAGGACGCCTTGCCGCCCAGAGCCTTCAGCTCATCACGCAGGCGGGCGGCGTCCTCATAACGCTCCTCCGCCACCGCGTTGTGCAGCTGCGTCTCCAGCGCGTTGCGCCTACGCTCCAGCGCCAGAGACATAGCCTCGTCCTTCGGCAGCAGCTCCTCGGCGGCGCTGCTCTCCGGGCCGGCGCTCTGCGCCTGCTCCAGCACATCCACCGGCTGAGGGAACTCCGTCAGCATCCGGCTGCCAAAGCCGCCGAAGAACGGCTCCAGCATACGGAACGGACGGTCGAACCAGTCATCGTCGAACCAGCTGCTCATGCGGCCGGACATGGAACCGGCATAGCCCATGGCCCGGGCACAGTCGGGGCAGAGGTGCGCCTCGGTCACTCTGCCGTTGATATTGGTCTTATAATGGAACGTCGCTTCGTTCTTTCCACAGCGATCACACTTCATAATCATAACCTCCTTACGCCGTCGTCAGACGGAATGGATCAAAACTTGCTTGTATATGTCAGCCCGCAGGGCATCCCGGCTCTCCGGAGAGGCACTCTGCAGAGCCCGGCTGCCGGTGGCGGACAGCAGCGCCTGTCCCAGCTCCCGGCTGATGGCCTCGGACTGGACCAGGTTCTGGGCGATCGCCCGTGCGCTGGCCGCGTCCAGCCTGTCGCCGATGCTGTTGATAACGTGCATCAGCAGCGTCTGGCGGTCCACCTGCACCCGTGTGATGCGGATGTAGCCGCCGCCGCCCCGCCGGGACTCCACGATGTAGCCATGCTCCGGCGAGAACCGGGTGGACATCACGTAGTTGATCTGGCTGGGCACGCAGTTGAACCGCTGCGCCAGGTCGGCTCGCTGCAGCTCCAGCGCACCGCCCGCCTGGTCTAACTCCTGCTGGATAAATCCAGCGATAATATCGGAAATACCCAAATCCTCGCCGCCTTTCGTTTGCATCTCTCGGTCAAGCTCGGCTCATTTGACTTTGCCTTTCTTTGACCTTGAACATATATTACACCGCCTTTCCTACTTTGTCAATAGGGTAATTTGACTTTCTTTGACTTTAATTGTAAACAATTTGTGAACAGCCAAATGCATCTCTCTGCGGCAATTTTGCCGTTTGCAACCTGAAGTTGCTATACAAACGAAGCTGCATCGGTTATAATAGCACCAACAGGCATATCAACAGAGAAAGGAACCGTCTATGAAGAATACAAATTGGAACGACCCCAACTTTCAGGGCTTCGGCCGCCAGCCCCGCCCGAAAAAGGAACGCAAAGCCGTGGGCACGCCCCTGGGCCGCACGCTGCTGAACATCGCCGTCACATTGGTGTTCGCCGCGGTGTATTTCTATATCGTTCTGCCGCCTATCAGTCTCAAGAGCGAGGATTTCTACGTCTTTGTGCTGCTGGTGTGCGCCGTGTACGGCGGCTGCGCCATACTGACCTCCGGTTTTCAGGGCACCGGTGCCAAGGGCTACTTCACCTTTTTGAAAAAACAGTGCACCGTGCCACTCATTGCGGCCGCCGCGCTGATCGCCACGGCGCTGGTGGGCGCGGTGATCGGCTGGCAGCTGTTCCGCGCCGGGGACTACCGCGACCTGCTGACCGTTACCGACGGCGACTTTGCCGCGGAGGTGGAAGAGATCAGCTATGACCAGATCCCCATGCTGGATGCCAACTCCGCCACAAAGCTGGGCAACCGCAAGCTGGGCGAGCTGGCGGACATGGTGTCCCAGTTCGAGGTGGCCGACGACTATACCCAGATCAACTACCAGGGCCGCCCTGTCCGCGTCACGCCCCTGCGCTACGGCGATATCATCAAGTGGCTGAACAACCGCGCCGACGGCCTGCCCGCCTATCTGCTTATCGACATGGTGACCCAGAACGTGGAGGTCATCCGTCTGGACGAGGGCATCCACTACACCACCGCCGAGCACTTCAGCCGCAATCTGTACCGCCATCTGCGCTTCCACTACCCCACCTATATGTTCGACGAGCCGGCCTTTGAGATCGACGAGAACGGCGACCCCTGGTGGGTCTGCCCCCGGGTCAGCCACACCATCGGTCTGTTCGGCGGCCGTGATATCATCGGTGCCGTGCTGGTGAACGCCGTCACCGGCGAGAGCGCCTACTACAAGACCGGCGACGTGCCCAACTGGGTGGATCACGTCTACACCGCCGAGCTGATCATGCAGCAGTACGACTACCACGGCGCGTATGTCAACGGCTTCATCAATTCCCTGTTCGGCCAGCGGGACGTGACCGTCACCACCGAGGGCTATAACTACATCGCCATCGGTGACGACGTGTATATGTACACCGGTGTCACCTCCGTGGTATCCGATGAGTCCAACATCGGCTTTATCCTGTCCAACCAGCGCACGAAGGAGACGCGGTTCTATCTGGTGGCCGGCGCCAAGGAGTACTCCGCCATGGACAGCGCCCAGGGTCAGGTGCAGCAGATGAAGTACACGGCCACCTTCCCCCTGCTGCTGAATATCTCCGACCAGCCCACGTATTTCATGGCGCTGAAGGACGCCGCCGAGCTGGTGAAAATGTACGCCATGGTCAACGTCAGTCAGTATCAGATCGTGGCCACCGGCGACACGGTGGCCTCGTGCGAGGCCAACTACCGCCGCATCCTGGCGGAGAAGGGTCTGGTATCCGCCGATGACGCCGACCTGCCCCTGACGGGCCAGAACGAAGTCAGCGGTGTGCTGGAGGATATCCGCTCCGCCGTGGTGGACAGCAATACCCTCTACTACCTGCACCTGACCGGCGACGAGCACTACTACGTCATCTCCGCCGCGCAGCAGCCGGAGGTGGTCATCTTCAATGTAGGCGACAGCGTCGCCATTCGGTACGCTGAGGGCGAGGGCACCATCCTCACCGCCGACAGCGTCACCCGCACCGTCGCGCAGACCGCTCCCGCACTCGGTACAGATACAGAAAGAGAACCAGCCGCATAACGTCAAAACAAAAAAAGAAAGCCCATATGGGCTTTCTTTTTTTGCTCTTTTTTCATTACTTGATCTCCACGACCTCGTAACCGGCGTCGGTGACAGCCTTCTTCAGCGCCTCGTCACTGGCGTTGCCGGTGACGACGGCGGTCCCGGACGCCAGATCCACGTCCGCCTGTACGCCCAGGGCGGTCAGCGCCTTCTCCACATGGGAGACGCAGTGGGCACACATCATGCCCTTGATAGTGATGGTCTTTTTCATAGCGGTATCCTCCTTACTGCTTTCGTTATTATTTATATTTTGCACCAGCTGCGGCTCTTTTGCAGTCGGCGTTCCCTCCCGTCTGCGGCCCCTCCAGCCCTGCAGACGCAGGGCGTTGCTGACCACGCACACGCTGCTCAGGCTCATGGCCGCGGCGGCAATCATGGGGTTCAGGGTGATCCCAAAGGCCGGGTACAGCACACCCGCCGCCACCGGGATACCCACAGAGTTGTAGAAGAACGCCCAAAACAGGTTCTGACGAATATTCCGCAGGGTGGCCCGGGACAGGGCCGCCGCGTCGGCGATATCCATAAGACTGCTCTTCATCAGCACGATGTCCGCCGACTCGATGGCCACATCTGTGCCCGCGCCGATGGCCAGGCCCACATCCGCCGTCACCAGTGCAGGGGCGTCGTTGATGCCGTCGCCCACCATGGCCACCCTCTTGCCCTCGGCCTGCAATTCCTGCACCACCCGGGCCTTATCCTGTGGCAGCACCTGGGCGATGACCCGGCTGACGCCCACCTGCCGGGCAATGGCGTCCGCCGTGCGCTGGTTGTCGCCGGTGAGCAGCACCACGTCGCAGCCCATCTCCCGCAGGGCGGCAATGGCGGCGGCGCTGTCCGCCTTGACCACGTCCGCCACAGCGATGACCCCCAGCAGCGATGTACCTGCGGCGATAAACAGCGGCGTTTTACCGTCCTCCGCCAGTCTGGCCGCACCGGATTTCATCTTCTCACTGACGGCCACTGCGGATGCCTCCATAAAGGCCTCGTTGCCCGCCAGCAGTAATGTACCTTCCGCCCGGGCGGCAACACCGCCGCCGGCCACGGCGGCGAAGTCGGACACCGGCCGCAGGGCCAGTCCGCGCTTTTCCGCCTCGGCCACGATCGCCCCGGCCAGCGGATGCTCGGAGGGCTTTTCCAGCGACGCGGCGGCGGACAGCAGCGTGTCCTCGTCCATGCCGCCGGCGCACAGCACATCCGTCACCCGGGGCTTACCCTCGGTGACGGTACCGGTCTTGTCCAGCACCACCGCGTCCACCCGGCCCATCAGCTCCAGGCTGGCGGCGGACTTTACCAGAATACCCTGCTCCGCCGCCTTGCCCGTAGCCACAGTGATGGCCACCGGCGTGGCCAGGCCCAGGGCGCAGGGGCAGGAGATCACCAGCACGGCGATGGCGATGGACAGGCAGAAGCGCACACCCATGCCGCCCACCGCAGCCCACAGGATAGCCGCCAGCAGCGCGATGGAAATGACCACCGGTACGAACACGGCGCTGATCTTATCCGCCAGACGGCTGATGGGTGCCTTGCCGCTAGCAGCCTGCTCCATCAACTGAATGATCTGGGACAGGGTGGTATCCGCGCCTACCCGGTCCGCCGTCAGCTCCAGATAGCCGCCGGTCAGGATGGTGGCGGACACCGCCTTGCCGCCCACAGTCTTCTCCACCGGCATACTCTCGCCGGTAAGGGCGGACTCGTCCACGGTGCCGCTGCCCGCCGTCACGGTGCCGTCCACGGGGATACGCCCTCCCTGCCGGACGATGACCGTCTCACCGGCCTTGATATTCTCGGTGGGGACGGTGACCTCCTTGCCGTCCCGGCGCACCACGGCGGACTCCGGCGCCAGCGCCAGCAGGGCGGTGATGGCTCCGGTCGTCTTGCCCTTGGAGCGCTCCTCCAGGTACTTGCCCACCGTCACCAGCGCCAATATCATACCCGCCGACTCGAAGTACAGGTCCGGCATACCCGTGACCTTTCCCGCCGCCAGCAGGCCCATCTCGATCAGGCTGTACACCAGCCCCGCCGCCGCGCCCAGCGCCACCAGCGAGTCCATATTGGGCGCGCCCTTGAACAGCCGGGAAAATCCCACGGTGAAATAACTGCGGTTCAAAATCAGTATGGGCACCGTCAGCGCCAGCAGCACAAAGGCCGACAGCAGGGGCTGTGTGTGCATAAACATGGGCACCGGCAGCCCCATCATGTGCCCCATGCTCAGGTAAAACAGCGGCACCAGACACACCACCGACCACAGCAGCCGGCGGCCCATGGCCTTTACCGCCGCGTCTTGCTCCGCGTGCAGGTCCCGCCGGGCCTCGCTCTCCGGCACGGCGCCGTAGCCCGCCGCCGTCACGGCGGCCACAATGGCGGCGGGGTCCACATTTTCGTCCCTGTCGCACACCAGGGAGCCCAGCATCAGATTTACCGACGCGCTGTGTACGCCGGGCACCGAAGCCGCGGCCCTTTCCACATGGGCGGCGCAGGCGGCGCAGGTCATGCCGGTGATGACGAATTTCTCTGTCATACTGTCATCTCCTTATTTCATCAGCTTTTGCAGCGTGGTCACCAGTTCGTCGATGACCTCGTCGTCCCCCTGTCGGATACCATCCGCCACGCAGGTGCGGATGTGGGTAGCCAGCAGCTCTTTACTAAAGCTGTTCAGTGCCGCGCCCACGGCGGATACCTGTATCAGAATGTCGGGACAGTAGGCGTCCTTTTGCAGCATCTCCTGCAGGCCCCGCACCTGCCCTTCAATGCGGCACAGGCGGTTCAGGAGCTTCTTCTGCTCCTCTGGCGTGCGGTGCTTGGTCTTTCCCTGGCAGCAGCAACAAGTATTTTCCACAGTCGTATACCTCCTGGGGGTATTTTTGATCACGGTCGCATTATATACCCCCACCGGGTATTTGTCAACGTTTTTCTTTGGGTCGCACCAGCAGTGCCGCCAACAGGGAAAGCACCACCGCCGCGGCAATACCTCCGGAGGTGGCAGTCAACCCGCCGGTGAGCACACCCAGCAGGCCGTCCTCCGCCACCGCTTTGGCCACGCCCTTCGCCAGCGAATAGCCAAAGCCCGTCAGCGGCACGGTGGCCCCGGCGCCGCCCCAGTCCACGATATACTGATACACACCCACAGCCTGCAGCAGCACACCTGCCACCACATAGCCCGTCAGAATACGGGCCGGGGTCAGGCTTGTCTTGTCCAGAATGATCTGGCCCACGGCGCACAGCAGCCCGCCGCAGAGAAAGGCATTGAGATACTCCATCACGCATCCTCCTTCGTCCGGTCCAGCACCACCGCGTGGCAGATGCCCGGTATGCTCTCCCCTTGAAATGAACTGGTGGGGCTCAGCAGCGCCCCGGTGGGGGCGAACAGCACCCGCCGCCACCGGCCCCGGCGCATCTCCGGCAGCAGATAGCCGCAGAGCACCGCCGCAGAGCAGCCGCATCCGCTGCCGCCGGCGTGCATATCCTGCCTCTTCCGGTCATAGAGCAGCAGTCCGCAGTCGGTGTAATTCTCCAGCGCCACGCCTTCCCGGGCGAACAGCTCCAGCACGATGCGGCTGCCCACATCGCCCAGGTCGCCGGTGAGGATCAGGTCATAGTCCCCGGGTACGGTGCCGGTGTCCCGGAACACTGCCTGCAGGGTGTCGAAGGCCGCCGGTGCCATGGCCGCGCCCATGTTGGTCATGTCCGTCACACCCAGATCCACGATGCGTCCCCGGGTCACATGGGTGATATACGGTCCCTCCGCCTGAGCGCCCAGAATGCAGCACCCCGCCGCCGTGGCCGTCCACTGGGCAGTAGGAGAACGCTGGCTGCCGTAGGGCAGAGGCATCCGATACTGCCTCTCCGCCGTGCAGAAGTGGGAGGAGGTCTGCGCCGCCGCCATACGGACCGCGCCGGAGGCCACGGCCATAGCGGCCAGCGACAGTGTCTCCCCCATAGTAGAGCAGGCCCCATATACCCCGTAGAAGGGAATATTGAAATCCCGCAGGGCAAACGTGGCCCCAATGTTCTGGTTCAGCAGATCCCCGGCGAAGGCGCAGTCCACGTCCTCCGCCGCCAACCCGCCCTTTTGCAGGGCCAGACGCAGGGCATCCGCCTGCATCTGTGCCTCGCCCTGTTCCCAGGTCTTTTTCCCACAGAAGGCGTCCGTCCCCACAGCGTCGAAGCAGCCGCCCAACGGTCCCTCGCCCTCCAGCTTTCCCGCCACCGCCGCAAAGCTGACCACTCCCGGCGGCTGCAAAAACCGGCAGGTCTGCCGGCTCAAGCGCTTCACATCCATGATACGCACCTCGCAAACATAGCATTGGCCGTAGTGTGCACCATTTACGGGAAAATATGAAAGCGTCGTCCCGAGGGACGGCGCTTTCGCAGATCTTCAAAACACCAGCTGTACCAGCAGCATATAGCAGGCGGTCCCCGCCAGAATGGACAGCAGCGTGTTCCGCCGCCACAGGTGCAGCAGTGCCGTCACCGCCACGGCGATAGCCTCCGGTATGCCATGGCTGCCGCCCAGAAGGTCGGTGCTGCGCAGGCTATACACCACCAGCAGGCCCATCATGGCCGGCGGCAGCAGCCTGCCCAGGTCCTCCACCACCTTCGGCAGCTTCTTGTCCCCAGAGAACAGCAGGAACGGCGTCCATCGGGTGATCTGGGTGGCCAGCGCCACCATCGCCACGATGATCAGGGAATGTATCGTGTCTAGGCGCATAGCTTCCTCCTTCCCAGCAGCAGGACCGCCAGGGTCAGCACCATGGCCGGGATGACCATGTTGTCCGCGCCGAAAACGGCCAGACCCGCCACAGCGCACACCAGACCGGCAGCGCCGGGGGCACGGTTCTCTTTCTTGATGACCTGCTCGATGAACAGCACCACGAACAGCGCCGTCAGGGCAAAGTCGATGCCGGTGATATCAAAGGTGATCAGCCCGCCCAGCAGGCCACCCAGCATAGAGAACGCCACCCAGTACAGCCAGGTCAGGAAGCTCATGGCAAAGTAGAACAGCGTGGGGTCCGTGTCCTCCGGCGGCTCCACCGAGGAGGAGAGGGAAAAGTTCTCGTCACTGAGGGTATAGATCATGAAATACCGCAGCCTGCCCAGTCCCCGGTATTTGGGCAGCAGCGCCAGCGCGAAAAACAAATGCCGGGCGTTGACCATCAGGCTCAGCACAAAGGCCTGCAGGGGATCAAAAGCCGTGGTCAGCAGCGTGATCGCCACATACTGCATGCTGCCGCAGAAGGCAAAGGCGCTGACGAAGCCGGCCCACAGAAAGCCGTAACCCTTGGAGGCCATCAGTACGCCGTAGGCCATGCCTACGGCCAGATAGCCGGTCATAATGGGAATGGTGTGGGGAAACGCCGCTTTCACCGCCGCGGCAAAGCTCCTGTTTTGCACGGTATCACATCCTTTGAAGCGTGGGATAACGGCGCCATTATAATGTAAAACTCTTTTTCCCACAATACTGGAAAACAGCGAATAAATGGTATATAATACAGGAACTTGTTGTGACTTTTGGTTGACAAAGGAGCGTATGTCATGGAAGAAATGCGTAGCTTTGGATATATCTGTCCGGCCTGCGGCAAGGCCGTGCTGCACAGCCGCAGCGTTTTCGCCCTGAACGCCGCCGCGGCGCGGATGGAATGCGAATGCGGCAAAGAAGCTCTGACCGCCGAGACGGACGGCCTGCGCTTCCGGCTGAACGTGCCCTGCGGCGTGTGCGGCGGGCACCACCAGGCGGAGTGCGACGCCGGTGCGCTGCTGCACGGCCGGGGCATCGGCCTGGCCTGTCCGGCAAAGCAGGAGCTATGCTGCTACATCGGTGAGGAGACCCAGGTGCGAAAGGCCATGGAGGGTCTGGCCTTGCGCGTGGCCAAGGAAAAAGCGTCCCCCGATGAGGCCTTCACCGACAACGTCATCATGTACGAGGTGCTGTCCGAGCTGAAGGATATCGCCGCCCGGGGCGGTATCGCCTGCGCCTGCGGCAGCCACGAATATACCATGCAGGTGCGCCGCGGCGCGGTGGACCTGACCTGTGCCAAATGCGGGGGGCGCCTGCGCCTTCCCGCCGCCACCGACAGCGACCTGGATGATCTGTGCTGCCGCATGACGCTGACCATCCCGGGGAGGTAACATGGGCGCTGTCTTCTGTTTTCTGCTGTTTCTGGCCGCAGTGGCCCTCTGCATCCTTTTGGGCCAGTCCCTGATCCTTGCGATATGGGTGGGCATAGCAGCCTTCGCCGCCCTGGGCCTGCGCCGCGGGATGACCGTGCGGGCCATGTGGGACGCCGCTTGGGCGCAGGGCCGCAAAATGTGCTGCGTGATCGTGATCTACATGCTCATCGGCGCCATCACCGCCCTGTGGCGCAGCGCCGGGACCATCGCCTTCTTCATCTATCACGGGCTGCGCATCATCACGCCGCAGCTGTTCCTGCTGGTGACGTTCCTGCTGACCAGCTTCATCTCCTACGCCCTGGGCACGTCCTTCGGCGTGGTGGGCACCCTGGGCGTGATCCTGGTGGCCCTGGCCCGCTCCGGCGGTGTCAGCGTGGCCATCACGGCGGGGACCATCGTGGCCGGCGCCTACTTCGGCGACCGCTGCTCGCCGGCCTCCTCCAGCGCCACGCTGGTGGCCGCCGCCACCGATACCAAACTCTATGACAACCTGCACATGATGCACCGCACCGGCTGGCTGCCCTATCTGGTCAGCCTCGCGGCCTACGCCGCCCTGTCCGTAACGCACCCGCTGGCCATGGTGGACAGCGGTGTGCTGGACCAGCTGTCCGGCACCTTCAGCCTCAGCTGGTGGACGGCCATCCCGGCGCTGCTGATCCTGATCCTGCCGCTGTGCAAGGTCCCCATCCGGCCCACCATGGCCGTCAGTGCGCTGACGGCGCTGCTGGTGACGGTGTCCGCCCAGGGCCGCGCTCTGCTGCCCACCCTGCGGGATGCGGTGCTGGGCTACCTCCCCGCCCCCGGCGCGCTGCACGACGTGCTCTCCGGCGGCGGCATGATGTCCATGGTCTCGGCCACCATCATGGCCGTCAGCGCCGGGCTGTACGCCGGGCTGCTGGGCGGCATGGGCGTGCTGAACGGCGCGGCGCATCTGGCCCAGCGCCTGGCCCGGAGAGCCGGGCGGTTCCCCGCCTGCGTGGCGATCTCCGTGGTGTGCAGCATGGTGTTCTGCAACCAGTCCACCTGCGCGGTGGTGTGCAACCAGCTGCTGGAGGACGACTACACCAAGCGCGGCCACGGCAGGGGCGAGATGGCCCTTGACATCGAGAACTCCGGCATCGTCCTCTCGCCGCTGATCCCCTGGAACATCTCCGTGTCCATCCCGCTGGCCATGCTGGGCGCGGACATGTCCGCCATCCCCTACGAGATACTGCTGTACGCCATCCCTCTGTGCTATTGGCTGACAAAGCGCCGGGTCTACCCGCCGAAAGGAGACGACTGCTATGATACGATTGCTGAGCCGCTGGCTCATTCCTGACCGGGACAACGTGTCCTCCCCCGCCGTCCGCCGCGCCTACGGCACCCTGTGCGGCGCTGTGGGCATCGCACTGAATATTCTGCTGTTCATCGGCAAATTCTTCGCCGGACAGCTGTCCGGTTCCATCGCCGTCACGGCGGACGCCTTCAACAACCTGTCCGACGCCGGCTCCTCGGCGGTGACGCTGCTGGGCTTCCGTCTGGCGGGCAAAAAGCCGGACACCGACCACCCCTTTGGCCACGGCCGCATCGAGTACATATCCGGCCTGATCGTAGCGGGCCTGATCCTGCTGATGGGCGTGGAGCTGGCCAAGTCCTCCTTTGACAAGATCCTCCATCCGGAGGCCGTCACCTTTTCCCTGATGGCTATCGCCATCATGGCCGCCTCCGTGTGCGTGAAGGTCTATATGTGGCTGTACAACCGGGCCGTCGGCCGGAAGATCAAGTCCGCCGCCATGGAGGCCACCGCCACGGACAGCCTTTCCGACACCGTCTCCACCCTGGCGGTGCTCCTTGCCATGCTCATCGGCAAATGGACCGGTCTGGCGGTGGACGGCTATGTGGGCCTGGTGGTGGCGCTGTTCATCCTGTTCTCCGCCTACAAGGCCGCAAAAGAGACCCTGTCCCCCCTGCTGGGGCAGGCGCCCGACCCGGCGCTGGTGCAGCAGATACGGGATATCGTCCTCTCCAACGACACAGTGCTGGGCGTACACGATCTGGTGGTCCACGACTACGGCCCCGGCCGTCTGATGATCACCCTCCACGCGGAGGTCCCCGCCCACGGGGACATCATGGCCATGCACGATGTGATCGACAACATCGAAAAGGGGCTGATGGAGAAGCTCCACTGCCACGCCGTCATCCACATGGATCCCGTGGACACGGACGACGCGTCCATCGCCCGCCTGCGGGAACAGGTGGCGGAGCTGGTGAAGCAGGTGGATCCCGGTCTGACCATCCACGACTTCCGCGTGGTCCGTGGCACCACACACGATAACCTGATCTTCGACGCGGTGCTGCCCTTCTCCAGCAGCAAGACCCCGGCCCAGGCAGCGCAGGAGATACGCGCTCTGGTCCGCGCCATGGACGGCAATTACTACGCCGTGGTCACGGCGGAGCACAGCTACACGGACTAAGGGCAACACCGCACAGTGAAAGCCGCGGTGCTGCCCGAAAAAAACCGTGCGCCTGCGGCGCACGGATGAGAGCCCTTATTCCTATTCCCACGTCTGCCATATCTCCGGGCAATAGCCCACGGTGGCCTGCTTCCCGTTGCGGACAATGGGCGCGGCGAACAGCTCCGGGTATTCCAGCAGCTTTTCCTCCGCCGCCTGAGGCGTGATGTAGGCCATGTACAGCGCCTCATACGCCCGGCAGTCCTTGTCCACCAGCGCGTCGAAGCTGCCCACGGCCGCCCGGATGGAACGGTACTCCCCCGGCGATACACCCTTGCTCACAAGGTCGATGTACTGGTACTTGATGCGGCGCTCCTTGAACCAGCGCTCCGCCTTTTTCGTGTCGAAGGACTTGCTTTTTCCGAAGATCTGAATATTCATAGCGTATGCTCCTTACAAAAGAAATGGAGGGACAGTATGGACGAAACCATCCGCAGGCTGAAAGAACTGACAGACGCCAGTGACAACATCGTGTTTTTCGGCGGCGCCGGCGTATCCACCGAGTCCGGGATACCGGACTTCCGCAGTGTGGACGGCCTGTACCGCCAGAAATTCAAATACCCGCCGGAGACCATGCTCAGCCACACATTTTACGAGACGCACACTGAGGAATTCTACGACTTCTACCGGGCCAAAATGCTGGCCCTGGACGCCCAGCCCAACGCCGCCCACCGCAAGCTGGCGGAATGGGAGCGGCAGGGGAAGCTGAAGGCCGTCATCACCCAGAACATCGACGGCCTGCACCAGAAGGCCGGCAGCCAGGAGGTCCTTGAGCTCCACGGCAGCGTGCTGCGGAACCACTGTACCCGCTGCGGGAAATTCTACGGTGTGGAGCGCATCGCGGAGAGCCGCGGCATTCCCCGCTGCACCTGCGGCGGCATCATTAAGCCGGACGTGGTGCTGTATGAGGAGTCCCTGGATGAGGACGTGATGGCCCGCGCCATCCACTATATCCGGCAGGCAGACGTGCTCATCATCGGCGGCACGTCGCTGGTGGTCTATCCCGCCGCCGGGCTGATACAGTACTACCGCGGCCATAAGCTGGCGGTCATCAACAAGGGCGGGGCCGGCAGCGGTCTTGGCGCCGCCGTCACCCTCGACGGCCCTATCGGCCAGGTCATGGCCCAATTATAACACGCAGCGCCCCGGCACGCAAGCCGGGGCGCCGTGCTATTGCGAACGCCGTGCCGATGTGCTATACTATATACTCAAAAAACACCAAGCGAGGCATAGCATGACCACGAAAGATTATCAGACCCGCAGCCCCCTGCGGATATTCCTCTCCTACTTCAAACCCCACCGGCGGCTCTTCGCCCTGGACCTGTCCTGCGCGTTCCTCATCGCCTGCATCGACCTGGCGTTCCCGCTGGTGTCCCGCGCCGCCATGTATACCTGGCTGCCCCAGCGGCAGTTCCGGGTATTCTTCATCGTCATGGCGGTGGTGGTGGCCGCCTATGTGCTGCGCTCGGCGCTGTACTTCGTGGTGGCCTACTGGGGCCACACCTTCGGCATCCGCGTGGAGGCGGATATCCGCCGCGATCTGTACCGCCACATTCAGGAGCTGGGCTTCGACTTCTACGACCGCAACCGCACCGGCCAGCTGATGAGCCGCCTGACCAGTGACCTGTTTGAACTGACGGAGCTGGCCCACCACGGGCCGGAGGATCTGTTCATCTCCCTGGTGACCATCGTGGGCGCGCTGGCGGTGATGTTCACCCTGCGCTGGGAGCTGGCGCTGGTGCTGCTGGTGCTGCTGCCTGTCCTGCTGACCATGGCCCTGCGCCGCCGCCGGCAGATGAGCGCCGCCTCCCGGGCTGCCAAGGTCAAGACCGGCACCATCAACGCCGCCATCGAGTCCGGGCTGTCCGGCGTGCGCACCACCAAGGCCTTTGCCAACGAGGAAGCCCAGCAGCAGCGGTTCGACGAGGCCAACGAGGTGTTCAAGACCGCCAAGCGTGGCTTTCACAAGGAGATGGGCCGCTTCAACGCGGTGATGGAGTTCTGCACCGGCATACTGCCGGTGGCGGTGATCGCCGTGGGCGGCTGGCTCATCATGGGGGAGAAAATGGACTATGTGGATCTGATCACCTTCTCCCTGTACGTCACCGCCTTCGTCAGTCCCATCCGCAAGCTGGCCAACTTCGCCGAGATGTTCTCCAACGGCTTCGCGGGCCTGCACCGCTTCATTGAGCTGATGGCCACCGAGCCGTCCATCCAGGACGCCCCCGACGCGCAGCCCCTCGAACATGTACAGGGCCGCGTGGACGTGAACGACGTCTCCTTCGCCTACGGCGAAAAAGCCGAGGTGCTGCACAGCGTGACGCTGCACATCCCCGTCGGCGAGACGGTGGCCCTGGTGGGGCCCTCCGGCGGCGGCAAGACCACCCTGTGCCAACTGCTGCCCCGGTTCTACGACGTGGACAGCGGCAGCATCACCGTCGACGGCCGCGATGTCCGCGCCGTCACCCAGCGCTCCCTGCGCCGGGCCATCGGCATCGTGCAGCAGGACGTGTTCCTGTTTGCCGACACCATCCGCGAGAATATTCGCTATGGCCGCCCTGACGCCACCGACGCTGAGGTAGAGCAGGCGGCGCGGCAGGCGGAGATCTACGACGACATCTGCGCCATGCCAGACGGGTTCGACACCTATGTGGGCGAGCGGGGTGCGCTGCTCTCCGGCGGGCAGAAGCAGCGGGTGGCCATCGCCCGGGTGTTTCTGAAGGCCCCGCCCATTCTGATACTGGATGAGGCCACCTCCGCGCTGGACAGCGTGACGGAAGCCCGCATCCAGGGCGCCTTTGACCGTTTGGCCCGAGGCCGCACGACACTGATCATCGCCCACCGGCTGTCCACCATTCGTTCGGCCGACCGGATACTGGTGATACAGGACGGCGTGATCGCCGAGGAGGGCAGCCACGCGGAGCTGCTGGCAAGGAACGGCGTGTACGCCACACTGTACCGCACGCAGAATTTGGGGGCATAACATGGACAGACGAGAACTGTTGGACAGAGCCGCCCACAGCCCGGAGGAACGGCTGCTGCTGAGCCGCGTGTGGGATAAGTGTGAGCAGTGCCGCACGCGGAACATTCCCACGGCCACAGGCTTTCTCTCCCCTGCGGAGCAGGCTGCAGCGCAGGGCTTTCTGGTGCTGCTGGGCGCGCGGGAGTCCGGCATTTTCTGGGGCGGCTATGACGGCGCGGAGCGCCGGCGGCTGGTGTTCCTGCCGGACTGGCTGGAGACGCCTGACGACCAGGTCGCGGCGGTGCGGGCCGCGTGCCGCAGCGGCGGCGACCTGACCCACCGGGATTTTTTGGGCAGTTTGATGGCTCTGGGATTGACCCGGGAGAAGATAGGCGATATACTTGTGGAAAAGGGCGGCTGTCAGGTGCTGCTGGACCCGTCCATGACGGATTTCCTGCTGCAGAACTGGGACAGCGCCGGCCGGGAGAAACTCACCGTAACACCGCTGCCGCTTTCGGCGCTGGCGGTCCCCCATGCGGCGGTGAAGGAACTGCGGGACACCGTCTCCTCCCTGCGGCTGGACAACGTGCTGGCGGCAGGATTTTCTCTCAGCCGGGGCCGGGCGGCGGAGGCCGTGGAAAAGGGGTCCGTACAGGTGAACTACGTCACCTGTGTGAAGCCGGACAAGCCCGTGTCGGCGGGGGATACCATCACCTGCCGCGGTCTGGGAAAATGCGTATTGGACAGCGTGGGCGCTCCCACGAAAAAGGGCCGCCTGCCGGTGGCCATACGGCGATACATATAAGGGAGAAACAGCTATGGACGAGAAGAAGATAGCACGCATCAACGAGCTGGCCCGCAAGGCCAAGGCCGAGGGGCTGACAGACGCGGAGATCGAGGAGCGCGCTGCACTGCGGCAGGAGTACCTGAACGCGGTAATGGCCAATGCCCGCAGCGTGCTGGAGAATACCTATATCGTGGACGAAAAGGGCAACAAGCGAAAGCTGCGGGGAAAGGGAGAAGGGGAAGCATGAGCTACGAATACGACGAGAACAACGGCCTTCAGCCGAAGCCACCGAAAAAGAACAATAACGACCTGGGTTCGTGGATATTCATCGCCATCATGTTCGCCATCTGGTGGCCCATCGGCCTGATCATGCTGCTGAGCAAGCTCAGCGAGGGCGGCGGCAGGAAAATGCGCCAGCAGGCGCGGGATGCGTGGCAGCGGACGGCGGCGGGCAGCGCCGAGGCGAAGCCTGCGCAGGCGCGCGCCTCCGCGGCGAAGAACACCGTCCGCAAGGTCACAGAGACGCCGAACTACTCCGACAAGGGCGCCAAAACCATGAAGATCATCGGCGCGGTGCTGGGTATTCTGGGCTGCGTGGCTATGCTCAGTGCCGTCAGCGACAACCTGTCCTACGCCTACCACTACAACGAGTGGTGGTACTTTGCCCGGCAGCTGTTCTATCCCCTGGGCATGATGGCCGGCGGCGCGTCCCTGCTGCTGGGCAGCGGCGCCATGAAGCGCCGCCAGCGGCGCTTTGCCACCTACCTCCGCACCGTCGGGCAGAAGCAGGCCGTGCCCCTGGACTATCTGGCCCGGGCCGCCGACGTGTCCCGCCGCCGGGTGGAGAAGGACGTGAACCTGATGCTGGAAAAGGGCCTCTGGGGTGACGAGGCCTATATCGACATGGGCAGCGGTATGCTCTTCAAGTCCCAGGCCGCCGCCACGGCGTACTTTGATGCCGCCCACCGCGCCAAGGCGGAGCAGGGTCAGCCCGCACAGACCGCGCCCGCGCCGGCGGGCTACGCCGCCATCCTGGCCCAGATCCGCGAGCTGAACGACCGCATCGCCGACGAGGCCATCAGCGCCAAGCTGGACCGCATGGAGCAGGTGTCCGGCCGTATTTTCAAACTCATTGAAGAGGACGAGGCCAAGCGTGACGCCGCCGGCACGTTCCTGAACTACTACCTGCCCACCACCCTGAAGCTGCTGGAAAACTACGCCAGCTTCGAGGAGGCCGGCGTCAGCGGCGAGAACCTGAGCCAGGCCAAGGCCAAGATCGAAAAGACCATGGACAGCATCGTGGCGGGCTTCGAGCACCAGCTGGACGAGCTGTACCGCACCGATGCCATGGATATCGATAGCGATATCCGGGTGATGGAGACCATGCTGCGCCGGGACACCGCCAGCGTGGCGGACGACTTCGGCCTGAACGGCAGCAGCGCCGTGCAGCAGCGGGATGAGTAAACGAAAAGGGAAACGCAGCGCGCCTGCGTTTCCCTTTTGTGCTTGCGGCCCTTTTCCGCCCCCGCCGCGGCACAAAAAGCGCCTTGTTTGTTGACGGGACGGGAAAAATGGGGTACAATGTCGGTAACGTTACCAGCGACCTGTTTCGCGTCCTTTGACGGAACAGACGTGCTACCATAGAGCAGACGAGCAGAGTGAGAGAAAAGGAGCTGAGCACATGACGCGGCACCCGGCCCACGACATCTACACCTACCTCGGCGCACACCCGGCGGAGCAGGGCTTCACCTTCCGCGTGTGGGCGCCCCACGCCCGCGCCGTGGCGCTGGCCGGGGACTTCAACGGCTGGCAGCCCCGGCCCATGACCCGGCTGGATACCGGCGTGTGGGAAACAGCGGCGGAGAACGCCAAGGTCTACGACGCCTACAAATATGTGGTCACCGGCGCGGACGGCCGGGTGGTCTGGAAGGCCGATCCCTGCGCCTTCCACGCGGCCACCCGTCCCGGGACAGACAGCAAGGTCTACGACCTGTCTGGATACCAGTGGCGGGACGATGACTGGCGGCAGCAGCGGCTGAAAAAGCCGCCGGTGAACGGCGAGCTACTGATCTACGAGGTGCATCTGGGCTCGTGGAAGCGCCACGAGGACGGCTCTCCCCTGAGCTATGTGGAGCTGGCAAAGGAGCTGCCCTCCTATGTAAAGGCCATGGGCTACAACTTCGTAGAGCTGCTGCCGGTGACGGAATACCCCCTGGACGACAGCTGGGGCTACCAGTGCACCGGCTACTTCGCCCCCACCAGCCGCTACGGCACGCCCCACGACTTCATGGCCCTGGTGGATGCCCTGCACCGGGCGGGGCTGGGCGTGATACTGGACTGGGTGCCCGCCCACTTCTGTAAGGACAGCCACGGGCTTATCGAATTTGACGGCACCTGCCTCTACGAGTACGGCGACCCCCTGAAATGGGAGCACGCCGGCTGGGGCACCCGTGTATTCGACTTCGGCAAGCCGGAGGTCCGGGAATTCCTGCTGTCCTCCGCCGTCTACTGGTTGAAGGAATACCACATCGACGGGCTGCGGGTGGACGCGGTGGCGTCCATGCTGTATCTGGACTATGACCGGCAGGGCGGCGCGTGGCGTCCCAACAAGGACGGCGGCCGGGAGAACCTGGAGGCCATCGACTTCCTGCGTGAGCTGAACCGGGCAGCCTTTGCCGCCGACCCGGCGGCGCTGATGGTGGCGGAGGAGTCCACCGCGTGGCCGCTGGTCACCTATCCGCCGGAGCAGGGCGGTCTGGGCTTCAACCTGAAGTGGAACATGGGCTGGATGAACGACCTGTGCCACTATCTGAAGATGGACCCCTACTTCCGCCAGTTCCACCACCGGGACGTGACGTTCTCCATGGTCTACGCCTTCTCGGAAAACTACGTCCTGCCCCTGTCCCACGACGAGGTGGTCCACATGAAGGGCTCTCTCCGGGGCAAGATGCCCGGCGACGACTGGCGGCAGCTGGCCGGTGTAAGGAGTTTCTGGGCCTATATGCTGTGCCACCCCGGCAAAAAGCTGCTGTTCATGGGCAGCGAGCTGCCCCAGTGGCACGAGTGGGACTTCCGCGGCCAGCTGGACTGGTATCTGCTGGACGATCCCGCCTGCCGGGCCAGCCATGAGTGCCTGCGGCAGCTGAACCGGCTGTATAAGCGCAACCGGTGCCTGTGGGAAAACGACCGGGACTGGGACGGCTTTACATGGCTGGTGGCCGACGACAACCACAACAATGTGCTGGTGTTTCTGCGGCGGGACCGCAGGGGCCACGAGCTGATCTGCGCGGTGAACTTTGCGCCGGTGCCCTGGGACAACTACCGCTTCGGCGTGCCGGCAGCGGCGCGGTATGAGGTGCTGTTCAACACGGACGACGCCTGCTGGGGCGGCAGCGGCTGCGCCCTTCCGGCGGGCAGCCGGATCGACGTGGACGATATCCCCTCCCACGGGCGGGAGACTTCCCTTTCCCTGACCATTCCGCCCCTGGGCGCGGTGCTGCTGCGCCGGGATGGAAAACGCCCCCAGAAAAAACAGAACACAGGAGGTACGCAAGGATGAAAAAAGAGTGTGTGGCGATGCTGCTGGCCGGCGGCCAGGGCAGCCGCCTGTACGTGCTCACCGGCAGCATGGCCAAGCCCGCCGTGCCTTTCGGCGGCAAATTCCGCATCATCGACTTTCCCCTGTCCAACTGTACCAACTCCGGCATCGACACGGTGGGCGTACTGACCCAGTACCGGCCGCTGGAGCTGAACACCTACATCGGCAGCGGCCAGCCCTGGGAGCTGGACCGTGTCAACGGCGGCGTACATATCCTGCCGCCCTACCAGAGCGCCGGCGGCGCCGTCTGGTACAAGGGCACCGCCAACGCCATCTACCAGAACATCGGCTTCGTGGATCTGTACGACCCGGAGTACGTACTGGTGCTCTCCGGCGACCACATCTATAAGATGGACTACTCCCTGATGCTGCGCCGCCACAAGGAGACGGGCGCTGACTGTACCATCTCCGTCATGGAGGTCCCCTGGGAGGAGGCCAGCCGCTTCGGCATCATGGCCGTGGACGGCGAGGACAACATCACCGAGTTCGCCGAGAAGCCCAAGGAACCGAAAAGCAACCTGGCCTCTATGGGCATCTATATCTTCACCTGGAAAAAGCTGCGCCAGTACCTCATCGATGATGAGACTGACCCCCGCAGCGACAACGACTTCGGAAAAAACATCATCCCCGCTATGCTGCGAAACGGTGAGAAGATGTCCGCCTACCGCTTCGAGGGCTACTGGAAGGACGTGGGCACGCTGGACTCCCTGTGGGACGCCAACATGGATATGCTCTCCCCCGGCTCCGGGCTGAACCTGCTGGACAAGAAGTGGCGCATCTACGGCCGCACGCCCACCTGCCCGCCCACCTACATCGGTAAAACGGGCGATGTGGGCAACAGCGCCGTGGCCAAGGGCTGCACCGTGCTGGGCGAGGTAAAGAACGCCGTCCTCAGCACCGGCACCACCGTGGCCGAGGGCGCGTCCGTCTCCTATTCCGTGGTCATGCCCGGCGCCGTCATCGAGGCAGGCGCGAAGGTGTCCTACGCCATCGTGGGCGAGGGCTGCCGCGTAGGCAGAAACGCCGTGGTGGGCGGCGCCCCGGGCAGCGTCCCCTTTGAGGACTGGGGCATCGCCGTGCTGGGGCCCCGGACCTCCGTGGCGGACGGCGCGGTCATCGAACCGAAAATGATGCTGGGCGAAAACGGCAAGGAGGTGCGGCCATGAACGGAATGCACGGGATCATCTTCTCCTACGACAAGGAAAACGGTCTGCGGGAGCTCATCGAAAATCGCGTCCACGGCTCCATCCCCTTCGGCGGTGACTACCGCATCATCGACTTCATCCTCTCCAGCATGGTGAATGCCGGTGTCACGGACGTGGGCGTCATCATGCACGGCAAGTGCCAGTCGCTGCTGGACCACCTGGGCAGCGGCAAGAGCTGGGACCTGAGCCGCAACTTCGGCGGTCTGACGCTGCTACCGGCCTTCGCCTATAATGAGCAGCACCGCGGCGACGGCCAGTTCCGCGGCCGCGTGGATGCCCTGGGCAGCGTGATGAACTACCTGAAGGGTATCCGCCAGGACTACGTGGTGCTGTCCGACAGCGACACGGTCATCAACGCGCCCCTGGAGGACGTGCTCCGCCGCCATATCGACACCGGCGCGGACATCACCGCCGTCTGCACCGCCGTCCCCGGCGACGGGCAGGACACCTATTTCCGGCTGGATGCCCGGGGCCGCATCACCGACACGGCCTACGGCCTGCACACGCCGGAGGGCTATCGCTGCCTGAACATCTTTGTCCTGCGGACCGAGCTGCTCATCCAGCTGGTGACGGAGTGCCTGAGCCACAACCGTTACAGCCTGCGGCGGGATGTCCTTCAGGGCATGAGCAGCCGCCTCCATCTGCAAAGCTATGTCTACGACGGCTACGCCGCCCATATCAGCACCCTGCAGAACTACTACGACCGCAGCATGGAGCTGCTGGATACCGCCACCCGCAGCGCCCTGTTCTGCCCGGACCGCCCGGTATACGGCAAGGAAAACGACTCCCCCTCCAGCTACATCGACCCGGAGGGCGGCTGCGTCAACTCCCTGGCCGCCGACGGCTGCGACATCCAGGGCAGCGTAAAAAACTGCGTGCTGTTCCGCAACGTGCGTATTGAAAAGGGTGCCAGCGTGGAAAACTGTATCCTGTTCAAGGACACGGTGGTCAAGCGTGGTGCCATACTGCGGGGCGTGATCACCGACAAATACGTCACCGTCAGTGAGAATGTGACCCTGATGGGCCACGAGCGCTATCCCATCGTCATCGCCAAGGGCGCGACGGTGTAAGAGAAAGGAGCCTGCCATGAAGCTGCTGTATGTGACCAGCGAGGCCTATCCCTTCTGCAAGACCGGCGGCCTGGCCGATGTGGCCGGCAGCCTCCCCCCCGCCCTGGCGGCGGAGGGTGTCGAGACCGCCGTCATTCTGCCCCTGTACGACAAGATCGGCCCCCAGTGGCGGGAGAAAATGACCTTCCGCCGGTATATCTACGTGGACCTGGGCTGGCGGCATGAGTACTGCGGCCTGTTCTCCCTCCATGACCGGGGTGTGACCTGGTACTTCGTGGACAACGAAAAATACTTCCGCCGCGGCCGCCTGTACGGCGAGTTTGACGACGGCGAGCGCTTCGCCTTTTTCAGCAAGGCCGTCGTCGACCTGCTGCCCAGCCTGGACTGGATGCCGGACATCCTCCACTGTAACGACTGGCAGACGGCGCTGGTGCCCATCTATCTCAAGGACGCGGCCACCCGCTGGTGGGAGATACGCCATATCCGCACGGTGTTCACCATTCACAACATTGAGTATCAGGGCCGCTACGGCAGCGACAGCGTAGACCAGCTCTTCGGTCTGGATCGTGGCTGGTACGATGACGGCGCCCTCCGCATGGACGGCGACGTGAACCTGATGAAGGGTGCCATGCTCATGGCGGACGCCGTCACCACCGTCAGCCCCACCTACGCCGCCCAACTCCATGACCCGGCCTATGCCGAGGGGCTGGAGAGCGTGGTGGACGCCATTGGCTGGAAAATGCACGGCGTGGTCAACGGCATCGACACCGTCACCTACGACCCGGCGTCCGACCCGGCGCTTCCGGCGCATTACACGGCGGCAGACCCGGCCGGCAAGGCCGTGTGCAAGGCATCCCTGCAGGCTGCCCTCGGACTTGCCCAGGAGCCGGACACGCCGCTGATCGCCATGGTGACGCGGCTGGTGGGCCACAAGGGGCTTGATCTCGTGCAGCAGGCCATGGACGGCATCATGGCCGCCGGCTGCCAGTTCGTGGTGCTGGGCACCGGCGACGGGCAGTATGAGGATTTCTTCCGCTGGAAAGCCGGGCAGTACCCCGGCCGCCTGTCGGCGCAGATTTTGTACGCCGAGGACCTGTCCAGGCGCATTTATGCCGCCGCCGACCTGTTCCTGATGCCCTCCCGCAGCGAGCCGTGCGGCCTGAGCCAGATGATCGCAATGCGCTACGGCGCGGTGCCCATCGTGCGGAGCACCGGCGGTCTGGCGGACACCGTGCGCTCCTGCCAGGTGGGGCAGGAGGACGGCACCGGCTACCTGTTCGGCGACTATGACGCCGGGGCCATGCTCTCCGTCATCGGTCAGGCCACCGGCCTGTACCGGGGCGACCGGACAGGCTTCGACACCGTTCGATACCGTGGCATGACCGCGGACTTCAGCTGGGGCCGCAGCGCGGCGGCCTACCGGCACATTTATGAGAACCTTTGACCCAAGGAGGAGTTACCCGATATGACCTACAACAAAGAGACCCTGAAAGAGGCCATCGTACAGAAGCTGCGCCTCAACTACGGCTGCACCGAGCAGCAGGCCACCGACGGCGAGATGATGAAGGCCTGCGCCATGGTCCTGCGGGACATCATGGCCGAGCACGGCGTACAGACCCGCGAGGAGACGGCCCACGAGGAAAAGCGCAAGGTCCACTACCTGTCGCTGGAGTTCCTGATGGGCCGCAGCCTGATGAAAAACGCCTTCAATCTGGCGCTGCTGGAGCCTTTGACCGCCGCCATCGGCGAGCTGGGCTTCAAAGCGGCGGACATCTTCGACATGGAGCCGGACGCCGGTCTGGGCAACGGCGGTCTGGGCCGTCTGGCCGCCTGCTATCTGGACAGCATGACCACCCTGGAGATCCCGGCGACGGGCTACTCCATCTGCTATGAGCTGGGTATTTTCAAGCAGAAGATCGTGGAGGGCCAGCAGGTGGAGCTGCCCGACGACTGGATGCAGCTGGGCGACGCGTGGCTGCTGCCCAAGCTGCAGGAGGCGGAGGAGGTCCGCTTCGGCGGCAAGGTCCGCACCCGCTGGGACAACAACCACCTGATGGTGGTCCATGAGGACTACACCCGTGTGCTGGCCATCCCCTGCGACATGGAGATCGCCGGCTACGACACCGACCATGTGAACACCCTGCGCCTGTGGCAGGCCCGCAGCCCCAAGCCCATCGACATGAAGCTCTTCAGCGAGGGCCAGTACCTCCATGCCGCCGAGGAGCGCGCCATGGCTGACGCCATCAGTCAGGTGCTCTACCCCGAGGACAACCACTATGAGGGCAAGTCCCTGCGGCTGAAGCAGCAGTATTTCTTCGTGTCCGCCACCATTCAGTCCATCACCCGCAAGCACATCCAGCAGTACGGTACCCTCAAGAACTTCCATGAGAAGAATGTCATCCAGATCAACGACACCCACCCCACGCTGGTGATCCCGGAGCTGATGCGTATCCTCATCGACGATGCCGGCATGAGCTGGGACGAGGCGTGGAACATCACCACCCACTGCGTGGCCTACACCAACCACACCGTGCTTTCCGAGGCCCTTGAGGTCTGGCCGCAGCAGCTGTTCGAAACGCTGCTGCCCCGCGTGTGGCAGATATTGCAGGAGATCTCCCGCCGCTGGCAGCAGCAGGTGGAGGAGTTCTATCACGACCCGGTCAAGACCGCCAAGCTGGCCATTATCTGGGACGGCGGCGTCCGCATGGCCAACCTGTGCATCGCCGGCAGCATGGCCGTCAACGGCGTCAGCGCCCTGCACTCCGAGATTTTGCGGAAGGACCTGTTCAAGGACGCCTGCCAGATGATGCCGGACAAGTTCAAGAACGTCACCAACGGCATCGACCACCGCCGCTGGGTGCCCCAGATCAACCCCGGTCTGGACGGACTGCTCCGTGACCTGATCGGCGAGGGCTATCTCACCCATCCGCAGGAGCTGAAAAAGCTGGAGGCCTACGCCGGTGACAAGGCGGTCCTTCAGCGTCTGGAGGACATCAAGAAGCAGAACAAGCTGGCCTTTGCCGCCTTCGCCAGGAAGCACCAGGGTGTGGTGCTGAACACCGACGCCATCTTCGATGTGCAGGTAAAGCGCCTTCACGAGTACAAGCGCCAGCTGCTGAACGCCCTGCAGATCATCTACCTGTACCAGCGCCTGCAGGATGACCCCAGCCTGGACCTCCCGCCCCAGACGTTCCTGTTCGGCGCCAAGGCCGCCCCCGGCTACGCCGTGGCCAAGCGCATCATCCACCTCATCAACTCCCTGGCCGACCAGATCAACAGTGACCCGCTGTGCAAAGATCGGCTCCAGGTGGTGTTCCTGGAGAACTACCGCGTCTCCCTGGCCGAGGTCCTCATGCCCGCCAGCGAGGTCAGTCAGCAGATCTCCACCGCCGGCAAGGAGGCCAGCGGCACCGGCAACATGAAGTTTATGATGAACGGCGCGCTGACCGTCGGCACCCTGGACGGTGCCAACGTGGAAATGCACGACCTGCTGGGCGACGACAATATGTTCCTCTTCGGCCTTCATGCCGATGAGGTGGAGCATCTGCGCCACACCTACGACCCCAACCTGCTCTACCAGCGCGACCCGGTGCTGCGCCGCGTGCTGGACCAGCTGAAGGTTGGCTTCCGGGACGGCGTTACCTACGAGGACCTGTTCCAGCGCCTTGTCACCGGCATGGACGGTCAGGCGGACCAGTACATGGTCCTGGCCGACTTTGCCGCCTACTGCGAGGCCGAGTCCCGGATGCGCCACACCTACCGCGACCGGGAGACGTGGAACCGCATGAGCCTCACCAACATCGCCCGCAGCGGCGTCTTCGCCGCCGACCGGGCCATCTCCCAGTACGCCGACACCATCTGGCACGTGCCCTACAAGCAGTAACGCACAAGGGAGCGCCCCGCGGGGCGCTCCCTTTCTTCGCCGCGCCTTCAAAGCCGCGCGGGAAACCTGCCCATATGCCGCCCCGGTAAAATCTCTATTGTAATCCCGGAGAAAGTAGTATATAATACTCCATATTATCGTGTGTTATTATGCCATTTCCGCAGAAAGGAAGTCCGCTATGATAAAAGTCCCCACCGAAAACGGCGAGATCACCATCAGCGACGCCGTGTTCACCACCATCACCGGCGCGGCCGCCACCAACTGCTTCGGCGTCAAGGGCATGGCCCAGCGCAGCATGACTGACGGGCTGGTGCATCTCCTGCGGCCCGAGGCCATGAGCAAGGGCGTCAAGGTCACATACAATGATGACGGCACCGTGTCCATCGAGCTGCACATCGTCGTGGAAAACGGCGTCAACATCGCCACAGTCTGCCGATCCATTATGGGCGAGGTCAAGTATGTGGTCAACCTCAACACCGGCGTCACCGTCAAAGCGGTGAATGTCTGCGTGGATTCCGTCACCGTGTGACGCGCCCGGAAGGAGAACAGACATGACAGAAAAGATCAGCGGCGGCGCCTTCAAGCAGATGGTCGCCTTCGGCGCCGCCTGCATCACCGCGCAGAAACAGGCCATCAACGACCTGAACGTATTTCCGGTGCCCGACGGCGACACCGGCACCAATATGTCCCTGACCATCCAGACGGCGGTGAACGAGCTCCGCAAGGCCGAGCCCGCCACCGTGGACGAGGCCGCCAAGCTGACGGCCTCCGGCCTGCTCCGGGGCGCCCGGGGCAACTCCGGCGTCATTTTGTCCCTGCTGTTCCGCGGCATGAGCAAGGTCCTCAAGGGCCACGACACCGCCGACGGCGCCCTGCTGGCCGAGGCCATGCAGGAGGGCGTTTCCACTGCCTACGGCGCGGTGATGAAGCCCGCCGAGGGCACGGTCCTCACCGTCTCCCGCCTGGCCGCCCAGCGTGCGCTGGAGGCCGCCGGCGAGAAGAACGACGCCGAGTTCGTGCTGGACGAGGCCATCAAGACCGGCTATACCACCCTGGCGGAGACCATCGAGATGAACCCCGTGCTGAAAAAGGCCGGCGTGGTGGACGCCGGCGGCAAGGGCTACCTCATCATTCTGGAGGGTATGCTCCGCGCCCTGCGGGGTGAGCCCGTGCCCGAGGTGGTCGATACCGCCGAGGAGAAGGCGGACTTCGCCGCCATCGGCGACGAGGACATTACCTTCGCTTTCGACACCGTGTTCATCGTCCGCAAGACCTCCGACAAGCCCCTGGACGGCCTGCGTGCCTATCTGAACAGCATCGGCGACAGCCTGGTCATTGGCGAGGATGACGAGGCCTTCAAGGTCCACGTCCACACCGACACCCCCGGCGACGCCCTGAACGAGGCCCAGAAATACGGCACGCTGGAGCTGGCCAAGATCGAGAATATGCGTACCCAGGCCGCCGACCTGGCCGCCGGCAAGAAGGCCCAGTCTACCGACGATCTGGACGCCGTCGAGGCTGAGCTGGAGCGCGGTGAGACCGCTGTGGCCGCGCCGGAAAAGCGCTACGGCTTCCTGGCCGTCTGCGCCGGCGAGGGGCTCGAGGCCGTGTTCCGCGACCTGACCGTGGACCGTATCGTCTCCGGCGGGCAGACCATGAACCCCTCCACCGAGGCCATCCTGCAGGAGGTCAACCGCACCCCCAGCGAGATCGTGTTCATCCTGCCCAACAATAAGAACATCATCATGGCCGCCCAGCAGTGCGTGGGCCTGACGGAAAAGCAGGTCATCGTGGTGCCCACCGCCACCGTGCCCCAGGGCATCTCCGCCATGATGGCCGTGGACCCGGACAACGACGATCCCCAGGCCATCCTGGCCGCCATGACCGAGGCCGCCGCCAATGTCACCACTGCCCAGATCACCTATGCCGCCCGCAACTCCGACTTCGACGGCTTCGCCATCAACGAGGGCGACTATCTGGCCCTGTGTGACGGCAAGCTCCTGGGCACCGACCGCAGTCTGGACGTACTGCTGGATAAGCTGGCTCACGTAGCCGCCGATAAGAACGCCGAGTTCGTCACCGTCTACTCCGGCCAGGGTGTCACCGAGGATGACGCCGCCCGCGCCGCCGAGGTGTTCGAGACGATCTGCCCCGACGCCGAGGTCGCCGCCCTCCCCGGCGGCCAGCCGGTGTACTACTACATCATCGCCATCGAATAACATACAGGGAAGCACCCGCCCGGGTGCTTCCTTTTTTCTCCCCCTGCACCCCGTCAGCCTTCCCCCCGAGGGCGCACCCCCATAAGCCTTCCCCTTGAGGGGTCCGCAGTGTTGAATGACAGGCCGGTGGCCTGTCAAATCCGCGGACCGACCGACCCGCAGGGAGACAGGTGCCCCCGAAGGGGGCGGATGAGGTGTAGCCGCGCAGCGGCGTAAAACCCCTCCGCCCCTCCACAATATTCAACAACTCTCCGTATAATTCGCAAAAAAGAACACCCTGTGTATTGGGCGGTGTCTGCAAAACAGCATTGTGCCGAAATCAATGAAGCGGCACGAAACCGCATGAAGCTGATCGTGCCAGAGCTGGCAAAGCAGTACGGCGTGACAGAGCAACTGAAAGCTGAAAACCAAATGGAATGGGTGCGGCAGATGAACGCTTGCAAGGCGCAGGCAGAGGAGACTGTGAAAGCGGAATTGATTTATGATTGAGTGAGAAAGTCCGGGCAGAAAACTGTTCGGACTTTTCTCATATAGTCCAAAGTTGCGGTTGAGTTGTTCACAAGCTTTATGGTATAATTTGAATACGAAAATTGAGCAACAAACTGGAATTTATTAAGGAGGATATGGATGAAACTGTTTTTATGTTCGCACTTTTCAAGTGTAGGAAGTTTGATAAAAGAAGAAATTGATAACAAGAAAGTTGCATTTATTCCCACAGCTTCGCTGCGTGAAGGCTATACCGGTTATGTCGGCTCGGCTCGAAAGCTATTCAATAAACTGGGAGCAGCCGTAACTGAAATTGATATTTCAACGGAGGCTTATTTAACGATACAGTCTGTTTTTGAAGATGCGGATGTGATATATTTTACTGGTGGAAATTCTTTCTTCCTTATGGACCAGCTCCGTAAAACGGGAACGGATGAGCTATTGAAGAAGGAATTGGAAAAGGGAAAACTGATGATCGGTGAATCGGCAGGTGCGATTATATGCGCTCCAACTATCCAATATATTGAACAAATGGATGAAAAGCCGGAGGACTACTCACAAGAAGATGATGCAGGGCTTGATTTGATTGATTTCTATGTTCTTCCGCATTATCTTACAGCACCATTTAAGAAAGTTACCGAGAAAATAATGACTGAATTTTCGGATTTGAATATCTGTGCTATTAACAACCACCAGGCAATTATAGTCAATGATGAAGGTTCAAAGGTGATTTGTAAAGACTAATAAAACATTAAAATTGAATTCAAGTTTGTCGAACTGATAAAAACCCTTTAGGAACTAAAGGGCGCACTTCTATACTCTCTATCGAGAGTAGTGCGTCCTGCGGAGCTTCATTCCCGGTCAGCAGAAGAAAACTGCCCGACCGAGAATGTTTCGTCACTTTGTTCCGTCAAGGGAGCTACACTCCCTTGCGACGCTTGTGCGTCTATCCCTTGTGGACTTGCCGTCCGCAAACGGTTTTGACAAACCGTCCGCCGCCAGCAAGTTTGAATTATATGCAGAAAACAATCCTCCGTATGATTGCAGGCATACGGAGGATTCGCTGTTTTATGAACACCGCCCTATTCACGCAGGGTGTTCTTTTTCCATGTACTGCCGTGTTTAGGCCAGCGTCTCCATCTCCTGGTTGACGCTCTCCTCGCAGCTGCGCATAGCCAGGATGGTCTTTTCCATCAGCTCCTCGATGGTCCAGCCCAAGCGCTCCGCACCGGTGTTGATCACGTCCCGGGAGCAGCCGGCGGCGAACTTCTTGTCCTTATACTTCTTCTTCAGGCTGCTGACCTCCATGTCCATCACGCTCTTGCTGGGGCGCATACGGGCGGCCGCGCCGACCAGGCCCGTCAGCTCGTCGGCGGCAAACAGCACCTTCTCCATCTCGTGGGCGGGCTCCACATCGCAGCACAGGCCGTAGCCGTGGGAACAGACCGCGTGGATGAACTCCTCGGAGCACCCCGCCTTCTTCAGCAGCTCCGGTGCCTTCCGGCAGTGCTGCTCCGGCCACATCTCAAAGTCGATGTCGTGCAGCAGGCCCACCGTGGCCCAGAAATCCGCGTCCTCGCCATAGCCCAGCTCATTGGCGTACCAGCGCATAACGCCCTCCACCGTCAAACCGTGGAGAATGTGGAACGGCTCCTTGTTGTACGTTTTCAGCGCCGCCAGCGCCGCCTCGCGGGAGATACATTCTTTCATGGGTAAAGCCTCCTTTGTATACCAGAGACGGGCGCCGCCCGCCCCCTTGATGCTCTTCCGGAATTCGGCGCGCCCGGTGCGGCGCGCCCCTTTTCCTATTTGCCTACCATTTTAGCAGGTTATTCTCCGTTGTCAAGGCTTTTTCCAACAAGTTTGCCAGCCGTTTTCCCCGTTCCGCCGCGCGATCCGCCTCCGCCGCCAGCAGCTGCCGCAGGCAGCCGTCCTCCATGCGCGCCGCCAGATCGGCGCAGCCCCGCTGCACCACCGCCTCGCCCACATACACCCGCCGCAGGGCCGCCAGCCACGTCTCCCGCGCCCCCGCCGCCGGCGCGGGCGGCTGCCGCCACCGGCCCGTATGCAGAAAATATGCCGCCAGCAGGGCCCGCACCGCCCGCTGCTCCTCCCGGGCCAGCTGTTCCAGCGCCTGCCGGCTCTGCCGGGGCGCACGGACGGCACACCGGCGGCAGCAGGCATACAACGCCGCGCCCTCGGCGATCAGCCCGCCCAGCATCGCCTCGCTGTCCGTCTCCCGCCGCGGCAGCGGACAGCAGGCCCCCGCGGGACACGGTGCCGCGTCATAGGCCGGCAGCGCCGGCCCCACCCTCTGCCACACCGCCGCCGCGGCGGCGGTATCGTATACCAACGGTGATGGCTCCATACTGAACGCCTCCTTTTCTGTCTATACTATGTGGTGCCGCGGCCCGATGTGCGCCATGGGCGGAAACATATTGCATTTCCTGCCGAAATCTGTTACACTGATATGGTTACGGAACCTGCCCACCACTTTGATGGTGTGAACAGCCACAATACAAACGTTCAGAGAAGGGAGAACCATCCCATGCTGGAATTGCAGAATATCTGCTACCGGGTGTCCACCCCCGAGGGGGAGCAGGACATCCTGAAAAACGTATCCATCACCATCCCCGACCATAAGCTGGTCGTCTTCACCGGCCCCAACGGCGGCGGCAAGACCACCCTGGCCAAGGTCATCATGGGCCTGGTGCAGCCCACCTCCGGCCGCGTGCTGTACAACGGCGAGGACGTGACGGACCTGTCCATCACCGAGCGCGCCAAGCGCGGCATCAGCTACGGCTTCCAGCAGCCGCCCCGCTTCAAGGGCATCACCGTCCATGACCTGCTGCTTCTGGCGGCGGGCGAGGACAAGCTCAGCAAGGACAAGTGCTGCGCCTATCTTACCAAGGTCGGCCTCTGCGCCAACGACTACCTGGACCGCGAGGTGGACGTGTCTCTGTCCGGCGGCGAGGTCAAGCGCATCGAGATCGCCACCATCCTGGCCCGCCGCGGCCAGCTGATGATCTTCGATGAGCCGGAGGCCGGCATCGACCTGTGGTCCTTCGCCCGGCTGACCGAGACCTTCGAGCAGATCCACCGGGAGGGCGCGGCCACCATGGTCATCATCTCCCATCAGGAGCGCATCATCAAGCTGGCCGACGAGATCGTCGTCATCGCCGGCGGCCAGATCGCCCACCGCGGCACCACGGAGGAGATCTTCCCCCTGATTCTGGCCGACACGCTGGGCAGCTGTCCCGTACTGGAGAGAAAGGAGGGCGCGCAATGATCACCGATATCGACGCCGCTTTGCTGGAAAAGATCGCCGATCTGACCGGCAAGCCCGTGGGCGCCTTCAATATCCGCAAGGACTCCGGCTGCGAGGCCCGTCAGTCCACCGAGCACATCGCTATCGATCCCCGCAGCGACGGAAAGTCCGGCATTGACATCCGCATCAAGCCTGGCACCAAGGGTGAGAAATGCTACATCCCTGTCATCATCAGCCACAGCGGCCTCAGTGAGCTGGTCTATAACGACTTCTACGTGGGCGACGACTGCGACGTGGACATTATCGCCGGCTGCGGCATCCACAACTCCGGCTGTGACGAAAGCCGCCACGACGGCATCCACACCTTCCACATCGGCAAAAATTCCAAGGTCCGCTATGTGGAAAAGCACTTCGGCGAGAAAGACCCCGGCCAGACCGGCGGCAACATCATGAACCCCAAGACCGTGGTCTACCTGGGCGAGAACTCCACCATGCAGATGGAGACGATCCAGATCCGCGGCATCGACTCCACCAAGCGCGAGACGGACTTCTTCTGCGAAGCCGGCAGCGAGGTGGTGGTCACCGAGCGCCTGCTGACCCACGGCGCGCAGGAGGCCGAGAGCGATATGCGTATCGAGCTCAACGGCCACGACGCCCGCGGCCGCGTCATCTCCCGCAGCGTGGCCCAGGACCGTTCCCACCAGATCTTCCACCCGGTGATGGTGGGCAACGCCCAGTGCTTCGGCCACGTTCAGTGCGACAGCATCATCATGGGCGACGCCCGCATCGAGTCCGTCCCGGCCATCACCGCCAACTGTCCCGACGCCCAACTGATCCACGAGGCCGCCATCGGCAAGATCGCCGGCGACCAGCTGCTGAAGCTGGAGACCCTCGGCCTGACCCCCGAACAGGCGGAGGAGACGATCCTCAAGGGCTTTCTGGCCTGACCCATACAGGTGCGCCGCTTAAAGGCCGCCTGACACAAGAAAACACACGGTTTTGCCTGTGTCTATCCGGCTGAAATCGACCGAAAAACGCCCACATGCGTCAGCATGCGGGCGTTTTTGCATCCAATTTCAGCTCGAATTTACTTTGGCAAAACTGCTTCGCACCGAAAAAGAGCGCGTTTTGTGCAGAGCCGAGGCGCGCCGCCGCAGGCATACTGGATGTCTGTCAGGGCGGTGCAACGATGGGGCTGCGCGAAACGCGCCTTTTGCGGCGTATGTTTTCTTATGCCAGGCGGCCTAAAGGCGGCGCACTTTTTTGCGCCCGCCCTTGCGTTTCCACGCAAAAAATGGTATTATATCAAGTTGAGAAACAACTTCCCCGGCCCCCTGCGCCGGACAGAAATACAAAGGAGGCTCACCTTATGAAGCTGGGTATCGTCGGATTACCAAATGTTGGCAAAAGCACCCTGTTCAACGCCATCACCAACGCCGGGGCAGAGAGCGCCAACTACCCCTTCTGCACCATCGAGCCCAACGTGGGCGTGGTGGCCGTGCCGGACGCGCGGCTGGACAAGCTGGCGGAGATGTACCAGCCGGACAAAAAGACCCCCGCCGTCATCGAGTTCGTGGACATCGCCGGTCTGGTAAAGGGCGCCAGCCAGGGCGCCGGCCTGGGCAACAAGTTCCTGGAGAACATCCGCCGCACGGACGCCATCGTCCACGTGGTCCGCTGCTTTGACGACGAGAACATCATGCACGTGGTGGCCGATGCCAGCCAGAACGTCCCCGTGGACCCCCTGGGCGACATCGAGACCATCGACCTGGAGCTGATCATGGCGGACCTGGAGATGGTCAACCGCCGGGTGGAGAAGGCCACGAAGGCCGCCAAGGGCGACAAGAAGTTCCTCCATGAGGCCGAGGTGTTCAAGGCCCTGGCGGCGCATCTGGACGGCGGCAAGTCCGCCCGCACCTTCGCGTGCGACAAGGACGACCGCGCCATCGTCGAGACGGCGGACCTGTTGAGCCTCAAGCCCATCATCTACGCCGCCAACATGGACGAGGACGGCTTCGCCCACTATGAGGACAACAAGTACTTCCAGTCCGTCCGCGATCTGGCCGCCAGGGAGGGGGCCCAGGTGCTGCCCATCTGCGCCAAGCTGGAGCAGGACATCGCCGAGCTGGATGACCCGGAAGAGCGCGCCATGTTCCTGGCGGACCTGGGCATCGAAAAGTCCGGTCTGGACCGTCTCATCCAGTGCAGCTATGACCTGCTGGGTCTCATCTCCTTCCTGACCTACGGTAAGGACGAGTGCCGCGCCTGGACCATCAAAAAGGGCACCAAGGCTCCCCAGGCCGCCGGCAAGATCCACTCCGACATCGAGCGCGGCTTCATTCGGGCCGAGACCATCAACTTCGACGAGATGATGGCCTGCGGCGGCAGCGTGGCCGCCGCCAAGGAAAAAGGCCTGCTGCGCTCCGAGGGCAAGGAGTATGTGGTCAAGGACGGCGACATGATCTACTTCCGCTTCAACGTGTAACGACCTCTGCCTGCCATTGCAGGACCGGCCCCGCCGGTCCTGCTTTTTTCGCGGTTTTCTAAGCAGCTGTATGCCTGCCACGGTACATTGCGACTCTCTTCTGCGGAAGCCCGCCAAAAAACTTAATGGTGTAAAGCGCGAATTGGCGAATTACCTAAAATTATTGTGAATTTTTCTACAAAGTGCGGACAAAAAAGGCTTGTGAATAAATCGTGAACGCGCTATAATGATGCTGTGATTGTGAAAAGTCTCACGATCCAATTATGAGGAGAGATCAGAAAGGAAAACGGAATTATGGAAAAACGGTATACGCTGCCCGTAGCCATCGCATTGGTGGTGGGCACTGTCATCGGCTCCGGCGTGTTCTTCAAGGCTGAAGCTGTCCTGACGAAGACCGGCGGTAATTTGTCTGTCGGTATTCTGGCATTCATCATCATGGGCGTTGTCATGATCATCAGCGCCTGCACCTTCGGCGTCGTGGCGCAGAGCCACGAGGGTGTGGAGGGTCTGGTGGGCTACGCCAGCGCCTCCTGCGGCAAGAGCTACGGCTACTATGTGGGCTGGTTCATGGCCATTATCTACTATCCCTCTCTGGTGTCCGTGCTGAGCTGGCTGCCCGCCCGCTATTTCGGTGTGCTCATGGGATGGGATGACGCCGTTGTCGGCGGCCGCACCATGATGCTGGCCGGTGTTTTCATGGTTGTCACCTACACCATGAACGCTCTGGCTCCCAAACTGGCCGGTAAGTTCGCTATCTGCACCACCATCATCAAGCTGATCCCTCTGCTGCTGATGGCCGTTGTCGGCACCATCGTGGGCCTGTCCAACGGCATGACCAGCTTCAACTTCTCCAATGTCGTTACCGAGATGCCCTTCACCGAGGGTCTGTTCGGCGCTATTGTCTCCCTGGCCTTCGCCTTTGAGGGCTGGATCTGCGCCACCTCCATCGGCAGCGAGCTGAAGGATTCCAAGAAGAACATGCCCCGCGCGCTGTTGATCGGCACCGTGATCGTGGCTATCGTGTACGTGATCTATTACGTCGGTCTGGCCGGCGCGGTGGAGTCCGAGGTCATGATGGCCGGCGGCGAAGCCGGCGCCAAGATCGCCTTCCAGAACATCTTCGGTCAGGTGGGCGGCGCTGCCATCTTCGTGTTCGTTGTGATCTCCTGCTGGGGCACCTGCAACGGCCTGACAATGGCTGTTACCCGCGGCATGTTCGATCTGGCCGTTGAGAGCGACAGCCCCAAGCTGGCCATGTTCAAGAACGTGGACGCCAACACCAACATGGCCAACAACTCCGCTGTGTTCGGCCTGCTGGTCAGCTCCCTGTGGCTGCTGTACTTCTACGGCGGCACCATCATGGGGGGCTTCGGTCCCTTCAAGTTCGACTCCTCCGAGCTGCCCATCATCACCCTGTACGCCATCTACATCCCCATCTACATCGCTCTGCTCAAGCGCAAGGATCTGTCCGGCTTCCGCGGCAAGGTCATGCCCGTGCTGGCCATCCTGTGCTCCCTGTTCATGGTGTTCGCCGCTATCTACTCTCACAAGATAAACGTGGTGTATTACCTGATCGTCTTTGTGGTCATTGAGGTCATCGGCGCGTTCTTCAAGAGCGGCAGGAAGGCGTAACAAGCGTATAACGCACGTCCATGTGTGTTCCCCTTTTGCATTGGGACGGGCGTCGGCTCTGCCGGCGTCCGTCCCGCCTTTTCCGCAGGCGGCAGCGCGCCCTTCGGCCGCCTCAGCCGCCGCACCGTGGGCCGCGGCGCGGCGCTCCCGAAGGCGCAGATCACCCTCCTGGGGGGGGCGTCGGCATCCTGCTGATCCTGGGCAGTATCCTCCTGCCCCACCTGCCGACCCATCTGTCCGGCCAAAAATGTGCCATGCCGCAAAAAACCGGCAACTGCATATAGCAATGTGCCTCACAGTTTGCTATAATGCTTCATTAAGAGCAAGATAAAGTGACCATAAGCGCAACATAAAATAACCTGAATGTAAAGGAACCTGCCACATGAATTTCCCTCTTTGCCCCCGCTTTCAGGCCGTCCTTTTCGACATGGACGGCACACTTTTAGACACCCTATCGGATATGCAGGACGCTGTAAACCATATCCTGCTTGAAAATGGTTGGCCGCAGCGCACCCTCGAGGAAATACGCGCCTTCGTCGGCAACGGCGCCGCGAAGCTCATGGAGCGCGCCATCACCGAACCCATTGCGCCCCAACGGTTTCACGAGATTTTAGTCTCCTACAAGGACTGGTACCAGGCCCATAATTGCGTAAAGACCGCGCCGTACCCCGGCATTCCGGAGGTCCTGGCGGAGCTGGAAAAAATGGGTGTGAAGACCGCCGTTGTCTCCAACAAGCCGGATGCCACCACCAAGGCGCTGGCGGAAAAGTTTTTCCCCGGTATGCCGGCCCTCGGCCAGCGGGACGGCGTGGACCCGAAACCATCTCCAGCCCTTGTGGCACAAGCGCTTTCGGATCTCGGCGTCCGCCCGGAAAATGCCGTGTATGTGGGCGACAGCGAGGTGGATGTGGCCACGGCCCGCAACGCCGGTCTGCCGCTGATCGCCGTCAGCTGGGGCTTCCGCGGCCGCGAGAAACTGGAAATTGCCGGTGCGGAACACATCGCGGACACCGCCCCGCAGCTGCTGGAAATGCTGTGCAGATAGCGCCGTCCGATAAAATTTTTGCTTGACATCTGCAAAAAAGGTGATACAATAACCCCATACTTCAAAAACCGTTGAGTAAGAGGAGTAATCGCACAGGAAACTTTCAGAGAGCCGCGTATCGGTGAAAGCGCGGCAGCGGAACGTGCGGTGAATGGACTTACGAGGGCGGGGAGAAAGCCAGATGGCGAGTAATACCCGACGGCATCCGCGGCCGTTATCCCGGCGGAACGCATGACAGTGCGCGCAAAGTGGGCGTTTTTACGCCAATGTGGGTGGTACCGCAGGCTTGTATTTTCAGTCTGTCCCATGGATTTTCCATGGGACAGACTTTTTTGTTGTCTCGAAAAAACATTTGTCATACAGAAAGGAATCACGATTATGGGTAAGATCATCCTCACCGGCGACCGTCCCACCGGCCGCCTGCACGTGGGCCACTATGTGGGCTCCCTCCGCAACCGCGTCATCCTGCAGAACAGCGGCAAATTTGAAAAGCTGTTCTTTATGATCGCCGACGCCCAGGCCCTGACCGACAATTTCGACAACCCCGGTAAGGTGCGGGAGAACATCCTCCAGGTGGCGCTGGACTACATGGCCTGCGGTCTGGACCCCGCCAAGTGCCATATGTTCATCCAGTCCGTGGTGTGTGAGCTGACGGAGCTGACCTTCTACTACATGAACCTGGTGACGCTGGCCCGGCTGGAACGCAACCCCACCGTGAAGGCGGAGATCCAGCTGCGGGGCTTTAACCACAGCATCCCCATGGGCTTCCTGACCTATCCCGTCAGCCAGACGGCGGACATCACCGCCTTCATGGCCGACACCGTGCCCGTAGGCGAGGACCAGCTGCCCATGCTGGAGCAGGCCCGCGAGATCGTCCGCCGCTTCAATGAGCTGTACGGCGAGACGCTGGTGGAGCCCACGGCCCTGCTGCCGGACAACGAGGCCTGCCTGCGTCTGCCCGGCACCGACGGCAAGGCGAAGATGAGCAAATCCCTAGGCAACTGCATCTATCTGGCCGACAAGCCGGAGGACATCCGCACCAAGGTCATGGGTATGTTCACCGACCCCAATCACCTGCAGGTCAGCGACCCCGGCCAGACCGAGGGCAACCCGGTGTTCATGTATCTGGACGCCTTCTGCAATGATGAGCACTTTGCCAAATACCTGCCGGACTACGCCAACCTGGACGAGCTGAAGGCCCACTATCAGCGGGGCGGCCTGGGTGATGTGAAGGTCAAGAAGTTCCTGAACAACGTCCTGCAGGAGACGCTGGAGCCCATCCGTAATCGCCGCGAGGAGCTGGAAAAGGACCCCGGCTATGTGATGGACGTGCTGCGGCAGGGCACCCAGGCGGCGCAGGCCGCTGCGGCCGATACCCTGGCCAAGGTCAAGCATGCCATGCAGATCGACTATTTTGCGTAACACAGCGTACCGCGCTGACCAATACTGAAAGGAGACAAACACCATGAAAGAACTGAAAAACCGCAGCATTCCCTATAAGATCTATCTCTCCGAGGACGAGATGCCCCGGTATTGGTACAATGTTCGCGCGGATATGAAGAACAAGCCGGCCCCCCTGCTGAACCCCGGCACCCTGAAGCCCATGACGGCGGAGGAGATGGGCCACGTGTTCTGCGCCGAGCTGGTAAAGCAGGAGATGGACGACCATACCCCTTATATCCCCATCCCCGAGGACGTGCGGAATTTCTATAAAATGTACCGTCCCTCTCCCCTGGTGCGTGCCTACTGCCTGGAGGATAAGCTGGGTACCCCGGCGCACATCTACTACAAGTTCGAGGGCAACAACACCTCCGGCAGTCACAAGCTGAACTCCGCCATCGCCCAGGCCTACTACGCCAAGGAGCAGGGTCTCACCGGCGTGACCACCGAGACCGGCGCCGGCCAGTGGGGCACGGCACTGAGCATGGCCTGCGCCTATCTGGGGCTGGACTGCCATGTGTTCATGGTGAAGTGCTCCTATGAGCAGAAGCCCTTCCGCCGCGAGGTCATGCGGACCTACGGTGCGGACGTGACCCCCTCTCCCTCCCTGACCACCGAGGTAGGCCGCAAGATCCTGGCGGAGTTCCCCGACACCACCGGCTCTCTGGGCTGCGCCATCAGTGAGGCCGTGGAGTGCGCCGCTTCCACGCCCAACACCCGCTATGTGCTGGGCAGTGTGCTCAACCAGGTACTGCTGCACCAGTCCGTTATCGGTCTGGAGACGAAGGCGGCGCTGGATAAATACAGCATCAAGCCGGATGTCATCATCGGCTGCGCCGGCGGCGGCTCCAATCTGGGCGGCCTGATCTCCCCCTTCGTGGGCGAGATGCTCCGCGGCGAGGCGGACTACCGCATCATCGCGGTGGAGCCGGCCTCCTGCCCCAGCCTGACCCGTGGCGTGTTCAAATACGACTTCTGCGACACCGGCAAGATCTGCCCCATGGCCAAGATGTACACCCTGGGCAACGGCTTTATCCCCTCCGCCAACCACGCCGGCGGCCTGCGGTACCACGGCATGAGCAGCATCGTCTCCCAGCTGTACCACGACGGCTATCTGGAGGCCCGCAGCGTGGAGCAGACCGCCGTGTTCGAGGCGGCGGAGCTGTTCGCCCGCTGCGAGGGCATCCTGCCCGCGCCGGAGAGCAGCCACGCCATCCGCGTGGCCATTGACGAGGCGGTGAAGTGCAAGGAGAACAACGAGGCCAGGAACATCGTCATCGGCCTGACCGGTACCGGCTACTTCGACATGGTGGCCTACGGCAAGTACAACGATGGCGAGATGAGCGATGTCATCCCCACGGACGAGGACCTGCAGCGGGGCTTCGCCACCATCCCCAGCTTCCCGGGGAACGAATAAACAGGTATAAGAAAGACCGCCCTTCGGCGGTCTTTTTTATCTGCGGCAGGCGAATTTTCCTCCGGTACTTGACAAACTGCCCGGTTTTGCTATAATAGTCAGGTATCTTGTCCGCGAGCGTGCTGGAATCGGCAGACAGGCAAGCTTGAGGTGCTTGTGTCCGTAAGGTCGTGTGGGTTCAAGTCCCATCGCTCGCACCAAAAAAGAAGAGGCACACGTTAGCCAAAGCCCCATAAGGATGTTTTTTGGCAGGGATACGGTGTAACCCCCACAATCGGGGGGGTGCACCGTTTTCTCTTTTTCAGGCGGTAAGCCTGTATTCCTGCGGGTTTGCTTTGATTTTAGCCATAAGGCTTGTGATTTCGTCCTCTGTGGGAATGTCAATAAATCCGATAGCCGTGAAGTAGATGTCTACCTTCACATAGCAGTGTCCGCTTGATTTGTCGTTGTTATGAACCTCAATCCTGCGGATCAGAGAGTTCACAAGGCTTGGTGTCAATTCTTCAAAGGATGTACTGCTTCGCAGAACCTTCAATAAGGTTTTCAAGTCAAGGCTCGTCTGTTCAATGCAGGCGAGTTTCTTTTCGTCCTCTGCCACCTTATTGATAAGGGAGCGTTGCTCGTTCTCGTAATTGACCGACATTCTTGCATAGCGTTCGGCAGAGATGTTACCGAGGACTTGATCTTCATAGATACGCTCTATCAGCTTGTCAAGGTCTTGAATACGCCGTTTCCCGCTTTCAATGGCAGTTTTAAGTTTAGAGGTTTCTGTCCGCTTAGATACAATGTCCTTTTGTGCCATTAGATACAGAAATACCGGCTCATAACACCTTACGAAGTCCGCTAAGCTGTTGATTGCTTCAAGTACGATTTTTTCAAGCACAACATTACGGATAAAATGTATCTGACAGCTTCCTCTGCCGCTTTTGTAGTTGGCGCAACGGTAATGCTCCTGATTGGCGTTCAAACTCTTGGCAGCGCAGAAATGGAGCTTTGAGCCGCAATCAGCGCAGAACACTTTGCCGGAGAACAGACTTGTCCTGCCCGTTGCTGTCGGACGGATACGATGCTCTCGAAGTTCCTGCACTCTTTTCCAAGTATCCTCGTCAATGATAGCAGGCTGGGTGTTCGGGATGATCTGCCACTCGTCCTTTGGCTTATACACGGTCTTGTGTACCTTGTAGCTGACCGTGGTGGTCATAAAGTTTACCGTACAGCCTGTATACTGCTGGTTGACAAGAATGCCGGCGACTGTTTTCTGATCCCAAGCGTATGGGTCTGTGTACTGTTTCCGTGTCTTTCTGCCGAGCGAAGCGTAATAGGCAGTGGGAATAAGCACCTTTTCCTGTTCAAGCTGCCGTGCAATTTGCGACGGTCCCCGACCGTCAAGGCACAGAGCATAGATTTTTCGTACAACTTCCGCCGCCGGTTCATCTACCAGCCAATCCTCTTTGTCCTGTTGGTTTCTGACATATCCAAATGGGACGGAGGAACTGACACGCTTGCCGTTTGCTGCCTTGTTCTTCCACACCGCACGGATTTTCTTGCTTGTTTGAGCCGCATACCACTCATTGAAAATGTTGTTGAACGGCATCATCTCTGTGCCTGTTTCTTTCAGGGTATCGACATTTTCCTGAATGGCGATGAACCTTACGCCCAGCGTTGGGTACTTGATTTCAAGGTAGTTACCCACATCAAGATAGTTTCTGCCAAAGCGACTCAAATCTTTTACGATAATGGTGTCTACCACACCCTGCTCCACCAAGTTCTCCATTTGAACAAAACTCGGTCGGTCGAAGGTCGTACCCGAAAATCCATCATCCGTGAAAAACTGCGGATTCGGGAAATTATTCCGCTGAGCGTATGCAAGTAAAATCTCCTTTTGGTTCGATATGGAGTTGCTCTCGCCTTCACGCCCGTCATCTTGCGAAAGGCGGCAGTAGAGAGCCGTGATTTTGGTTTCGTTTTGCCCTTTGATATAGTTTGCTGTTGCCATTGTCATATCTCCTTTCCGACAACCGGGCATTGCAAAGGCACGATTATCTTACCGTGCCTTTGCGCTTTCTGCAATTATGCGATTTTCAAGCAAGTCCTCTGAAAGTATCAGGTCACGGAATTGCTGCAATACACATCGGCTGCCTTCGGCATCAAAATGAGTAGAAATCTCATATACCGTTCCACCAATTTTCATTTTGAAATCGCTGTCGCAGAAGCCAGAGGAGAATTCAATGGCTGGGGTGCTCTTATGCGAAGTATTCTCCATTAACGCTCCTCCTTACTCCTTTCGATGACAAGGTAATCATAGCCGAGATTCTGACACTTATCGCATTTTTCCTTGACTCTCGCAAACGGATCAAGGCGCTTCACAATGAAGTTTGGATTGTTCTTATAGTCCTCCAAACATTTCACGCAAAGGCAGCGAATATCTGTGGGTCTGCGATAAGGCTTATCCACCCAAAGTCCCATTGCCTTTTTGATACCGATATTGATCTTTTTCATATAATGCTCGTCGTCGATTTTGCCAATATACTCAATGAGGTCGGATTGATTGACGGTTTTCAGTTGTTCAAGCATCACCATAGACGATTCTTTCAATCCGAATCGGTCGCCTAAAATGATGTGGGACGGCAAATACCGCTTTTTGATAACGGAGGTTACTGCGGCAATTATCGTTGTGCTGCTTGCCGCATTACCCTCATCACACTGTACGACCAAAGCAGGCCGCACACCGTTTTGGATTGACCCTCCGTTATTGCCGAAATCGTAAAGATAGATTTCTCCACGCTGAACCTTGCCGTTTATGTTCTTGTTTTCCATAATGTATAACCTCTACTTTTATTTTTGAAAGGCATTCCTGTCCGGATCAGAAATAACCCCTTCACTTACTCCGAATAAGGGGTGCCTTTTGGCAGGGTGTTTTTCAAAAATTTTTTCATCTTTTTGATTGCGGCATCGTATGACTCCTGAACCGTGTTCTTTGCTTTACCTTCCGAAGCGGCAATTTTGGCAAAAGACTTTTTCCCGAAAATGTGCTGTTTCACACGGCTTTGTTGAATGGGGGTCAGCAGCGCAAACGCTTTTTCCACAAGCCGCTGCGGAAAGCACTCCCGAAACAGTGCTTCTGTAAAATCGGGGACACAGCATTCAATGTTGTAGCGCTCGGTCATGCCATCCTCAAAGCCGTAGCAGTCATCTTTCTGCATCCGCTTAGAAAACTTGTCCTCGTTGCGCTTAAAGTCTGCGATGACCTCGCCAGCAGCTTTGCTGAGAAGTAGAAACGGGCAATAGTGCTCCGCAACAGGCGCATAGCGTTCCATAATCTGCGCATAACTGAGGTCGGTGACAATGGCATACTTTTCTGTGCCTGTGTAGCCGGGATACTCGTAGCCCAGCTTGATAATCTTGCAATGCGCCTTAAAATCCTCTGTCAATGCGTCGATGTCGATATTGATTGTGTTGTTCGTCATTTTTGTGTTCTCCTTGAAATTCGGATTTTTTTAATAAAGTCAAATTAAAAATTTCATTCCGAAAATCAGGGATAACGGGAAACGGCGCTTTGCCACCGGAATAGGGACATAACTTTCTCCTTCCTGCTCAGGAGAAAGCGAAAAAGGTACAAAAAAAGCCGCTGTAGCTTTCAAGTCAATGCTTGATGGCTACAACGGCTTCTTCTTTCAGCTCGTCCTATTCAATTCGCTTCGCCTAAGCTGCTTATAACTTGGTGAAAAATGCGATCTCATTTTTAGAAAACATCTTTCACGGCTGCTGTCGGCAAACAGGCAATAAAAAAGCAGCTACGAACCTTTGAGGCTGTAACTGCTTCGTATGACCTTTTCATTTGCCTGCCCGATCGGATTGCTGAGAGAGTATGGTGGGCAGAAAATTTTAGGCAAGTAAATTGCTCGCACTTTTTGACAATGCCATTATAACACGGCAGTTTTTCCGTGTCATCGGCGTATCTGTGCCACTTTCTCGCCATTTTTCTGCCACGCCCCAAAGATGGCTGCAATCCGTCAGCATAAACAGTATAGCAGAGGCAAAGTCGGACTTTCAGTAGGAAATCGGTCGGATTTTCATCGGACTTTCGTCGGACAAAGGTCGGACTTTTCTGTGCCGGTAAAAAATTCAGGGATCTCGCTCTCATCACCTTCCACATCAAAAATGCCACGAAATACAGGGATCGCATAACCCCATAGAGCTATTCCAAGCAACATAACCGCCTCCTTCTTTCGGTCATAAAAGGTGCTGCGTTCTAAATTAAGTATCTCCAGCAGCTCACTTTCAGTATAGCGGAAAGCGGTCAGATAACTCTTGGAGAGTATCTCGTGGTAAAGTCGTCCGTTATTGTAATAGTCATAGACCTTACTCATCGCCTTGTCAATGAGGTCAATCATCCACTTATTTTCAAACAGGTTGCACACACGGCGTTCAAACTTGCTGCGTTCTATATCGGGCGCAAACTCCTCCAAATAGACCAAGGCATCCGTCAAATCGTCGCCGTAGTAATAGATTTCCTCATTTACGCAGTTACAGTCTGAAAGCGTCGCCCAAACCACATCACGGTAAATGCTCAAAAGCAGCTTTGTTTTATGGAATATGTCGTCCTGCGCCAAGCCCAACTGCTCGTACATCTTTGCAATATTTTTTACTGCTTTTGTGTTGTTTCTCCCCATTGCTGCTCCTTTTCCGTATGAACGGGCATACTAATCACGATTGTGTATATTCGACACCTAAAAATTGCAGTATCTTTCCGAAACCCCTTGACAAGACACGCAAGTTCGAGTAATATAAATACGCAGTCTAATTGCGTGTTTTTATTATACGCAGTTTATCTGCGTTTGTCAACAGATAATAGCAATTTAATTTCTAACATATTTTGAACACTACGGAGGACGGTACAATGAGGTTTTGCGAGAAATTAAAAGAAGCCCGCACAAAGGCGGGCTTGAAGCAGGAGGAACTGGCGAAGGCTCTTGGGGTTTCCCTCAGAACGATCACCAACTATGAATCCGGCGAGTGCTATCCGAGAAAGCGAGACATCTATCACAAGCTGGCAGAGCTGTTTCATACTGAAGAAAACTACTTTCTGAATGAGGACGAGGAGTTTCTTCTTTCTGCCGCAGAGAAGTACGGTGCGAAGGGTGCAAAGCAGGCGCAGGCGCTGGTAGATGAGGTAAGCGGTCTTTTTGCCGGCGGTAATATTGCCGATGAGGATTTGGATGTGATGATGAAGGCTTTGCAGGATGCGTATTGGATCGCCAAAGAGAAGAATAAGAAGTTCACGCCCAAGAAGTACCGCAAGGACTGATTTCATTGTGTCCGTTTAATGGGACACCGCTTATGTTAGAATAGAATTGCCGAAATCCGAAATAGGCAGAAGGGGGTGTTCGCTCTTGGATATTCAGACTTTGGAGATTGTACAGACAGCAAATAGGGTGGTCGATACGCTCGGCACGAGAGATCCGCACAGGATCGCCCGTGAGCTTGGCATTGAAGTCGTCCCCGTGGATTTCAAACGGCAGCGTGGAGCCTATAAGGTTCTGATGCGTAACCGATTTATCTTCATTAAAAACGATCTGCATCCGGTGATGGAAAGCATCGTTATGCTCCACGAGATCGGACACGATATTCTGCACCGAAAGGAAGCCGTGAAAGCGGGCGGCTTCAAAGAGTTCAATATCTTCAATATGCAGGAAAGCCGAATGGAATACGAAGCGAATGTGTTCGCTTCTCAGGTATCCTTGGACGATGAGGAAATCCTCGAATATATCCGTTACGGCTATGATATACAGCAGATTGCCAGTGCGATGCACTCGGACACAAATCTTGTTGCACTGAAAACGGATGCACTGATTGCTCAGGGTTATTGCCTGCACCATCAGGAGTATGAAAACAGATTTTTGAAATAGGAAAACGGAGGGTGCTACAATGTTGATGAACAACAACGAGTACATCGAAATTATAGAAACCATAAAAGGTGAGATCAGGGGAGCGCAGTATAAGGCTGCACTCAGTGTGAACCGTGAATTGATTATGCTTTACTACCATATCGGTACGGTCATAAACGAGCATAAGACTTGGGGCAGCAAGTTTATTGAAAATCTTGCCGCAGATATTCGCATTGCTTTCCCGAATGTCAAAGGCTATTCCGTGCGAAATCTTAAATATATGGCGAAGTTTGCAGAAACCTACCCTGACGAAGAATTTGTGCAGACGGTGTCTGCACAAATTCCGTGGTCGCACAATACGGCTATTTTAGATAAGGTCAAAGACGCCGAACAACGGGTTTGGTACATCAAAAAGACTGCTGAAAATGGCTGGTCGCACAATGTCCTCATTCATCAAATCGAAAGTGGCTTGTATGAGCGTCAAGCGCTTGCGGAAAAGATTTCAAATTTTGAGACTCGTCTTGCCTCACCGCAAAGTGAGCTGGCAGTACAGACTATGAAAGACCCGTATATCTTCGATTTTATCCCGTTCAGAGAAGATATGGTCGAGCGTGATATAGAAAACGCCTTGGTCAAGGATGTTACTAAGTTGCTACTGGAACTTGGCACCGGCTTTGCTTTCCTTGGCAATCAGTATCATCTCAATGTAGGCGGCGATGACTTTTATATTGACCTCCTGTTCTACAACCTCAACCTGCGCTGCTATGTGGTGATCGAGCTGAAAACTGGCGAGTTTAAGCCGGAGTATGCCGGACAGCTCAATTTCTACCTGTCTGCGGTGGATGGCATCATCAAGCACCCGGAGGACAATCCCTCTATCGGGCTGTTGCTCTGTAAGAGCAAGAACGACCTTGTTGCCGAGTACGCATTGAAGGATATGTCTAAACCCATCGGCGTCAGTGAGTACAAAATCACCAGCAGCCTGCCAGAAGCATTGAGCAAGCAGCTTCCTTCCGTTGAAGACATTCAAAAGCGGATCAAGAATTGATTGTTACAGCAATGGAGGGCGATATGGACAGCTACACTCTCAACACGGTCAATTATAACTATAAAACTTTGAGCCACGAAGGGTTTGGCGGCGTATGCAAATATATTGCCACACCGAAAAGGGTAGGGTACTCAAGACTTCTTGTCAAGCACGAAAAGATACAGTCCGCCTGCAACACCTTTATGTGCAGTCGGCTTGCCGAACTGTGCGATGTCTATACGCCGAAAGCCTATCTCATGAGCACAAGCAATGAAACCCGCAGATTGTTTCCTATGCACCCGTTTATTGTTGGAACTGAATGGGTAGAGGATTTTTCTGCGGTCGATTATAGCAGCATAAAAGAGTCCCCGGCACTGCGTCAACAGTATTTGGACAGTATGGCTCTGTATGCAATGTTCTGCCGGATCGCAGACACACCGCAGTTTGCATTCTCACCCTCCGAAGGTGTATTTGCCTATGACTGGGATGAAGCGTTTGATGTAACAGATTTTGTCATCAAGCTATGCCTGTATAACAGCGATGCCGGGACAGAGCAGCTGCAAAGGATGCTTCGGCACTTTTCGCTCCATCCGTTCGAGAGGGATGCAGAGCTGTGCTTACAAAGTGCATCAGAGCACCTGAGTATGAATACTGACAATCTGCGACCAAACTATATGCATGCAATGGAACGCTTTAGCAAACTGGCAGAGGTGCAAGTGGCAGAATTGACTGATGTACTTTCTGACATCTATCCAATGGGGCTGATTGTTTATTACGAGGAGTACATAAAGTTACTGCAAGCAAAAGTCAAAACCTATATAGGCACGATGTAAGTTGCTGAATCTTGCTCACATAGGCACAGAAGTCAGCAAAGCCGCAGTGGAGCAAACTCCGCTGCGGCTTCTCCGTTTTTGGTGCTTTTTTAGTCGCACTATCGACACTATCTAAAAAATTATATTCTCAACTTTCTATTTCGTTCTTCAACTAAAGAAATTATCTCATTGGATATTGCTATGATGTCTGAAGCTGAGTTACTTGCGACAGCGCCTTCTAAATTAGCAATCTTATCAACAATTTCGGCTTCCTCATTTTTTACCGTCATCGAGGATTTAGATGGGCTGGAATGAAGCAAATCATATACCCGTTCCATTTCTTTGTTTGCGTTTCTATCCGTTGATTTTCCTACCAACATCTTCACTCTCGAAGAAACTCTTTTGATATAGGCAACTTCATCTTCGTGTCGCTCGGTACTATCAGCAGTATTTTCGTTTGCTATCATATTTGCGATAAGCATTATGGCATAGACTCCGGCTATAATAATTTGAACCACCAAAGATGCCTTATAAGACTCGCTTTTTACAAAAACAAATATAAGTCCGACAACAAACTCTATAAAGAAATAAGTTGCAGATACCGAGTATAGCGCAAATCCAAATACTGCTGCGTTACTATTTTTCCGAACAAGAAATGGCGTTACAAGTACCATAATGTAGGAAAAGTGAATAAACCCATAGGCAACCCAAACTGATGCCGGATGATTAGTACCACCAACCACAAAAAACACTGTATTAAACACTGCGAGGAATACTAGATCAAGCAAAATGTAAAGAATTGATTTTTTGTTCATTTGCTGCACCTCACATTCTGCTTAAAATCTCGGTTTTTTTGGCATCATATTCTGCTTGCTCAATAAGACCTGCATCCAACAGCTTTTTGAGTTTACCTAATGTTTCCATTGGATCTTCTGCATTTACAGCAGGAGTAACAGATGCGGAATTCTTTTGGGTAAATCTTCCTGAGGGTGCGTTTTGTGTAGGATTAGTCGGCTGTTGCGGTGCAAAACCGTTTTGTGCAGGTGCAAACACTTGCTGGGCAATAGACCCGAATGCTCCAGCAGCACCAATTCCCATTCCCATACCTGCGCCCGCAGCAGCCACTCCGCCTGCGCCGGGATTATTAGCTAAGTCTCTAAGAATTCCTGCGCCTTGTATTCTTCCCCAGTCACTTCCCAAAATATCCAGACCAGCTTTATCACCTTGATAGCCACGGCTTCTTGCGATAAGCTCAATTTGGGATGCGTCAATAACATCATACTTGGTCGTATCAATATCAAGCCCAGCAAGTGAAAATTTAACACACTTTAGACCATAATCCGAAACAATTTCATCAATGTAAGGCTCAATTTTCTCGGACAGTTCATCCATATAGGCGTCAATACCGATAAGTTCCTGTTCTAATGCGTTGAGGAATTTGGAAACTGCGGTCTTGATCTTACCCTGAAATTCGCTTGCAAAGTATTTATCAAGTTCTTCTTGGAATTGGAACGGTATATTATTGCCGATTAACTTTTCTAAAAACTTTGCAGGATTTTCAATTCTTACCTTGTATGCACCTCTAACTCGTGCATCGGTACGCACACCCCACACTTTATCTCGAACCTGAATAGGTGTTTCTGTCCCCCAACGAATTTCCTTGCTATCTGCTTTGCGCACAAAATAAACAACGCAATTAAAAGTGCTAATTCCACCTGAGAAAGCATTTCTCAATCTGCTGATAAAAGGATAGTTATCAGTAGACAATTTATAAGTACCGTTTTCAAATACTTGTTCTACCGTACCGCCTTTAATAAAGATTGCTTCTTCTCCTGGCATAACCACCAATGTAGAATTGGTGTTGAAATCTTCCTCGGGCTGACGCCAAATCAGCAATTCTCCTGAACCGCTATTTTTAATGACATCCGTCCAATGCTTTTTACCGCCAACATAGGCAGCTTCGTTTGGGTTTTTATTAAACAGTGCCATATTACACCCTCCTTATTCTTTTATTAGTTCCAAAAAACTTGGACATATCCTTTTATATAGTTCTATCGCTTCTGTCGGGATGATTGCCTTAAAAGCAGTCCTCAAAGCATCAACATTTTCGATTACTCCATTAGTTTTTATGCTATCAATAGCATTTTGAAGATGGGAATAATAGTTGTCATACATTTCTCTATGCTGCTCAAATGATACAATAGGCAGCTTGTTTATGATAATAAGTTCATCCTCATTTTGGAAAAGTTCCTTCTCTTCCGTTTCAATGCTTTCACCATTTGATTTAATAAGTTGTCCATAGCCAAACACAGTCTGAGGCACACCATCTGAAGCAAAATAGGTGAATACTGCCAACTCTACTTTGTTCTCACTGCGCATAATTATTGGGCAGCTACACAGTTCGCCTTCTCTTACATATTGCATTAATCTATTGACTAAATCTCTAACAATCATAATGTTCTCCTTTCTTACTTTTTAGACACATATTGAACCGTACAATTAGGGGTACTTTTCCAAACAGCATAGTCTTGAGCATTACAGTAAAACGCATTGCCCATATTGCTACAAACACCAGTGTCGTGTATCCACAAACCAATAGCATTTCCTGCTGCATCTTTTTCAATGCCTGTTATTGTTAAGGCGTGGTCTGTACCAACTGGGTTCATTGCATTCACATCTCTTTGTTTATTCAAAACTCGATGATCCACATTGATTATAGCACCCTTGCCGTTTTCGATTTGTTGTGATATTTCTGCCAAAGACTGATTTGTTCTATTATCGCAATCGTAACCAAAAGAATCAAGTATTTGGCTTCTACCAGCAACACTTGTACCACCATTGCTTCCACGCATTTTTTCCTTCAAACTTTCAGGCAAGAAGGAAGGTATTTTTTTGTCAACGCAAGCGTTCAAATCACGAGCTCTTTGAACAACTTCCGCTTCCGACTTAGTATCACCCAAGGCGGTCATTGTATTGGCAGCAGAACAATCTCCACAAGTCCCTTTAAAATCTTTAACCGCATTTCCTTGTTTTTGTATCATACTTTGATGAAGATCTGTGAAACTCTTACCACCAACGCCTTCGTATGTAGTTCGCTTAGACGGATCTAAATCTCTTGATAGTTCGTTTGCAAAATTGTCAGCATAGCGTGAACGCGAATTGGCGGTATCAATTTCTTTACTCAACTCGCCACCTCTTTTTGTCAATTCTGCCAATCTTGCCGCTTTCTCAGGAGAGTCTGCACCTTCTAATGCGTCAAAGTACTCATTTCTAAGTTGCTCATACTCAGCTTGCTTACCTTCGGCAAGAGTTTTAAGATTATCGGATGTCTTTCTATATTCATCTGATAATCTTCCACGAACAACATCCCAATCGCCCTTTCTTTCGGGATCATAAGCTAAAGCGTTTTCTGCATCTCCTCGCATTCTATCGAGATACGATACTTTATCGGAAAGGTTATTTACTTCATTGATATCTGTTGTGTCATTTATGTTATCCGCTGTTTTAACTGTATCAGCACTATTTTTATTTGAGGTATCATCCATAGGCTCGTCTTGAGTATCCTCAGCAGTCTCAGTGGAGTCACCGCTATCCAAATCGGAAGTCGCATCTTCTGTGGTTTCGTCTGCTGCGGTATCATCCATAGGCTCGTCCTGAGTATCCTCAGCAGTCTCAGTGGAATCGCCGCTATCCAAAACGGAAGTCGCATCTTCTGCAACTTCGTCCGTTGTGGTATCATCCATAGACTTGTCCAGAGTGTCTTCGACAGGCTTTGCGGTATCACCACCATCTACATCGGAAGAAGCATTTACTGCATCTTCGCTCGTTGCAGCATCGTCCATAGACTCGTCCTGAGTGCCCTCGATAGGCTCTGCGGTGTCACCATTATCAACATTGGAGGTGGCATCTTCGGTGGTTCTATCTGTCGTAATATCATTCAAAGGCTCATTCTGAGCGTCCTCATCAGTAGGATCAGTGGAATCGTCACTATCAGCCTCAGAAGAAGTATCTTCTACGACTTCTTCCGTTGCAGCATCGCCCATAGAATCGTCCTGAGCATCATCGGCAGGCTCGGCAGAGTCGCCACCATCTACATCAGAAAAAGCATCTTCGATTTCTTCTTGCTCCTCCGGTATATCTTCGGGTACATCATCAGGCAAGCCATCTTCGTCTGTTATTTCAGGTTCATCTTCCGGGACATCTTCGGGAATATCATCAGACAAGTCATTTTCTTCCGTCAGTTCAGACTCATCTTCAGGGACATCTTCAGGGATGTCCTCAGACAAGTCATCTTCTTCCGTCATTTCAGGTTCGTCCTCCGGGACATCTTCGGGAATATCATCAGACAAGTCATTTTCTTCCGTCAGTTCAGACTCATCTTCAGGGACATCTTCAGGGATGTCCTCAGACAAGTCATCTTCTTCCGTCATTTCAGGTTCGTCCTCCGGGACATCTTCGGGAATATCATCAGACAAGTTATTTTCTTCCGTCAGTTCAGACTCATCTTCAGGGACATCTTCAGGGATGTCCTCAGACAAGTCATCTTCTTCCGTCATTTCAGGTTCGTCCTCCGGGACATCTTCGGGAATATCATCAGACAAGTTATTTTCTTCCGTCAGTTCAGACTCATCTTCAGGGACATCTTCAGGGATGTCCTCAGACAAGTCATCTTCTTCCACCATTTCAGGTTCGTCCTCCGGTACATCTTCGGGGATGTCATCAGGAATATCATCAGGCACATCATCAACAACATCCGAAGTATCCATATCAGCAGATGCATCTACATCAGAAGTATCAACACTTGCATCAAATTCTTCAGCCATTTTTGCTCACCTACTTTCTAAGTGAATTCTCTATTTGAGTATCTCTAATCTGAATTTTGGTTCCGTACTTAATTCTTCTCCAAAGATGAACTTTAACGCAAGAAAGAAGCTCCGGTGTAAATTCCTCATCGTTAAGTTCGGCTTGAATCATTTGGCTGATCCTTCTAAATACTTTTTTGAGAATTTCAAAATCCTTGGTGTCAGATCTGAAGTTTTTAACAAAAATTCTTCGAGCAACTTCCCTCGCAAGAATACGCCTTGCATAATCACAAGTCTTAGAACAGCAGGCAACACATTGACACTCAGGATACGGTCGGAGTTTTTCTGCTTTATTGTTCCAATATGTTGACAAAGCTCTTATTCCGTCATCGGAAAGCGTAATACTAATATTGTTCTCCAAGCGGTAGTCGGGGGTAATAACTTCCTCCGGTTCTTCTAATTTGTTAAAGAACAAAAACGCTTCACCGGGCTTCAGCTTTGCCATTCTTTGAACTTGAACATCCGTCATATTAGTACTATCGCCAATGATCTGTTTGTCCACACTTTCGACAAGGCGAAATATCATTTTCATATCTGTCAGGGCAACAACATCGGTCGAAACTTTGCGAGGTGACTGATCGGCAATGATTAACCCAACGCCATACGAACGAATCTCAGCCAGCATTCTCTTGACAAGTCCCTGTGCAATGGCACTCGGATTTGCATCACCTTGTCCCGCATTTGTGTCAGCATCAAGCAGCACATGAGCCTCTTCCAAAAGAATCACATTTTTCAAGCCACCTTCACCGATATAGTTAGCATTAACATAGGCAAGGATTGAAAGTAGAAGCAAAGCAATTATCAATGCTTTCTGATCGCTGTTTTCAATCGCTGCCAACTCAATGATGGTAGGTTTTTGTAAAATGTCCTCAATCGGAATAGAGAAATAATTATCAAACAAATTAACAAGACTGTTAAGTCTTACGACACCGGCTCTACCGATGTTCTTGGCATCTCCTGTATATCCAATTTCATCAAAAGTTTGTTGGAAGCACTTGATAAAGTCAGAAATGTTAAATATCTTTCCTTTATCATCAACCGTATATGTATCAAGCCATCTGAAATCGGAATAACAGTTGTTAATGGATTCCTCAAAAATTTTGTCAAGAGGAGTTGACATTGAAACGCCTGCCGCAAAAGCCGTTTTCAAAGTTGATTTGTAAGTTTCCAACTTGACATTTTTAGGTGGTACAAACGGGTTGAAAACAAACGGAGAAATAAAATTTTTGCCGGGTGTAAATACCTGAAGTTCCGGTATGCTTTGTACCAATGCTCTATACTCATTTTTTGCAGGTTCTATTACTAAGAACGGAATATTATGGTCTTTCCACAACCTATCCAAAAGACTTACTGAAAATGTTGTCTTACCCGAACCGGGAGTGCCAACGACAAGCATATGCTTCGCCAAATCTTTCAAAGAAAAACCGATAGTATCTCCCTTTGTGGATGAACGCAATTTACCAACGGTAATATCTCCTGCATTGATAATATTTGACGAATAGGTCTTATTGCCTTTGCCTGATTCATTGATTTTTAAGCCTGCGGTAATGCGATCACTACCAATAGGTAGTCTAAAAAACTCTGATGCTTCTTCTGCCGTTATTACATAAGGCAATCGGTAAAGGGCATTCGAGAATTGTCCGGAATTCCAAATGTTTAGATTTCTTTCTTTACCAACTAATATCTCGTTTACTGCCCAAGGTAACGGATAAAAGTTGTTATCCTTTCCCACTTCACTTTTATCAAGATCAATCAAACGCAAGTTTGCAGATGTGTTAACGCCGCTTGAAAGCTGACCGAAAACACGACTTGCAACATTGGATATGGCTATGTTATCTCCATAAATCAGCACATTAAATGCGAATAACGCCGATGTTTTATTCTCAGAATAATATCTGTAAACATCAGCGTGTTTTTCCGCCAAAGCAAAGCTGACATTACCTATGCCTTGATCCATAACGCCCTTACTGAGGGTGTCCAATGCTTGCGTTATTCTATCGATTTCAGCAGCTTCACCCATCTCATAAGATGTAGGAATTAACTGCATAGAAACAGCACAATTCGGATAGTCAATCAAAACATTAACTATCCTGCTTAGATCGTTATTTGATACAGGTATTCTGTCATAAGCATAGCAAAAAGGCAGAAGCTGATTTTGCAAGTTTTCCGCTTTTTCCTCTTTGACAATGGCTTTTATATTTGTGTCATTTATATGTAAAACGCTTTCTGCAAGAGTCGAATACTTAATTTCTATCGTTTCGTACTTCTGCAATGAGAGCGTTGATTCACATAGTTTTATTAAAGCTGAAACCGCTTGGATCGCTGAATTAGTGTCGTTGTCTATCGCTCGTATCACGACAAACAATCGAATCTGCGCATTATATGGCTGGTTTTGAACAGCTTGAGTCGTCCAAAGCAACTCAAGTGAAATATCTTTTGAGTAACCGTCAGCATAGCTCATTGATTTATATGCTTGGTATACTTCACCAAGCATACTGCTCATTTCATCTCTATATTTTTCTACGATTTCTGTGATAGCATTTTCTCTTCCATCAATAATTGAAATGTGCGGTATAGATACGATTTCTATTGCGCCAAGCGCAATTGCCTCACCATCAGTTAATTTTTCTGTAGATATATTTAATGGCATATATGCCCTCCTTATATGAAGCTGCAAATAGCGTTGTGTTCAGATTTATGGATAGTCTATTCGATAAATATTCCCTTTGCATTTTTTGAATAATCTGTTATACGCTTTCATTAGCCCAATGATAAGACCGTATTTTTCTATTGCCAATATGGCATACTCAGAACAGGTTGGCTTAAATAAGCAGCGCCGTCTTATCTGTTCAGGAGCATAGTGTTGATAGAGCTTAATACATCCAATAACTGCTTTTTTCAAGCAGAGTAAACCACTCAAAATATAGAATGAAGTAACAAATAAAATATTGAAAAGAATAGTATGCTGCCCTCTAAAAGCAGTAATCTTGTCTGGAAGTAATGCAAAAATGCCAAGCCAAGAGAACAGATAAAGCAACGAAATCCCTGCTACAAATGACAACAGAAAATATGTAATCACACTCTTGACTGCCACCTTAGCATCTGTGCTTGGTCTATTTAAAGGTCGTTCTAGCACATATTCTTCTGCAATTATCTGCTCTTCTTGACTTGGCATTTCCATAACATCGTCCCCCGTACCGTTGACTAACAGACTGCCACACGACTATCAGCCAAGGATTTAACAAATCAGCCCTTTTTCTCTCTGAGCTTCGCCTTCATACCCTGAATTGCTCGTTCGGTGTAATCGGACTGCTCCATCGAGCAGTAGAACTTGTCGCCGGGGACAACCATTGCAAATCTGTTGGAATCAACATTCTTGCGGGTATATGTAGCTTCGCCCTTGCAACTAACCTTTTCGAGCACTTCTTTTTCGACGGTATCGGAAGATGTTGAGAAGTTTGTAATATCTTTATAGAAGTACTCCTCAGTAGACTCCTTCTTGCCATCCTCGTCCATGTTAAATGTATACTGATACACATAGACCTGAGTATCGGAGAAGAAAATCCAAGAAATCTGATAGGCGGAACTTCTCCACTTACGATCTTTGCCCCACTTAGCGTAGGTTTTCTTTTCGTCGAAGTAGTAGCCTTCAAAATGCACCGGCTCAATTTCATTGACCTGAGACTCATCAAGCCCGATCTTGTTAAGAGCCTTTTGCTTGAAGTCCATGCTTCTTGCCTTTGCCATTACAGCAGCCTCATATTCTTCATCCGACATAGTTTTAGACAGACAACCGCCACCGCCCAAGAAGTATCTAATTACCTTCTTTTGCTCCTCGGTTCTGCCTTTGCACAGGCGTTTAATGTCCTGCTCTGTGTAAGCCATCACACAACCTCCAAATTATTAATTTTTTATATTTCAAGAGTAGCTGTGGCACTACTTCTTAAAACACGCTGGGTTTTTCAACGCCAAGGATGCTAAAAAGCTGTTCAGCATCATACGGCGAGAATCCTTGCTGTTGCGCCATCTTCAATGCTTCTTGATATGTTGGGGAAGTTTTGAAATACTTTCTGCTGAAGTAATCATACTTAATGTAAGCAAGGAAATAGTAGTAAATACCACGAGGTTCTATCATTATTGCCGCATTTATATATTCCTCAGCCTTGTCGATTTCAGTTCTGTTTAGCAAGAAAGCTTTTCTTCCCTTAAGTAAGCAGATTGCTGCATAAAAAAATGTTTCTGAATTATCAAAATTATCTTCCATTGCCTTTTCAAAAGCAGATAGTGCTTTATCGTACAACTTTAATTTCAAGTAGCACATAGCTATTGAATTGTTTAGATCCTGATCATCGGGATTTTCAGATAACGCTTTCTTATATGCCCCTGCATACTTGTTGACTTCCGGCATAGGCATTGAATATACACTATTAAAAGTAGAAATAATGATTGGCTTATGACACCATTCACATTCGCTTTGTCCAGTAGAAACTCTTGCACCACAACCGGGGCAGTTCATTTCAATTACAGTGTGCGACATTATTGATCCTCCCTAGTTCTTCGATTTACATTCAGAATTCTTTTTAAGGATGGAGTAAAAGCACCGATGTTTTCAACATAGTCCGTCGTTTTCTCGTTGTAGCCGTAAAATAGTATTAATGACAAGAAAGTATTCCATGACATTTTTCTCTTTTTTGTTTCTATGGCGTTATATGTTTGTCTAGAAATGCCGATGATGTTTGAAATATCGCCTTGTGATATACCTATTTTTGCTCGTAAAACAGGTAACTCATCTGTAAGTATTTCAATCAACTTATCCTTATCGAGTTCCGGCAGTTCATTAATTTCATAACTACCCATACGCCCATCCTTTCTCGATTTTCGTAGAGTATTCTCCTTGACGAA